>ERZ807291.1913-NODE-1913-length-32629-cov-5.772119_pt1 | contig 32629 bp, 38 predicted proteins | sample MGYA00521257_ERZ807291 | MGnify/ENA primary metagenome ERZ807291 (study PRJEB31413, sample SAMN03169783) | marine metagenome | biome: Marine; feature: Water; material: Subsurface seawater | place: North Sea | collected 2011-04-28 | depth 1 m m ...
TAGATGATGAAGAATTAGGCAGTAGGTTGTTGAGCTTAGCCCAAAAAACAGGCTTCAAGGCAAGTGCGATCGAGGTGATTGATGGAAGCAAGCGTTCCCGACACTCTAACGCTTTTTTTACAGGTTTTGGGAAATTCCGTAGAATTATTTTTTATGATACTCTTTTGGAGCAAATGAATCATGATCAAGTAGAAGCAGTCTTGGCTCATGAGATTGGGCATTACAAACTAGGACATGTCCCTAAGCGGATCTTTTTGTCTTTTTTGACAGGCTTGGCTTTTTTTGGCTTACTCGGCTTTTTGTGTGGAAACCCTTGGGTTTACAAAGAGCTTGGGGTAGGAGGGCAGTATGTTGGCTCGTTGATGCCTCTAATTTTAGCTTTTGCCCTAATGGGAAGTGCCTTTACTTTTTGGTTTAAGCCTCTTGGTAACTACTTGTCCAGGAAACATGAATTTGAGGCGGATCGATTTGCAGTTCGGTCCGTTGGTAATTGGAACTCTCTTTCTTCTGCACTTAGAAAATTGCATGTTGAGAACTTAAGTTACCCAACTCCTCATCCCTGGGTTTCCGCTTTTCATTATTCTCATCCCACTTTACTTGAAAGAGAGGCAGGAATGAAATCACCTTCAACCTGTTCCTAAAAGCCCCATTACCAAGCTGCACTAAATGCTTGGTTGAGAGGCTAGGTACTTATTCATGAACTGATGAAATAACAAACCCAAGCATACTCCTGCCAAGTTCATAATTAGATCTCCTGGCGAGGGGAAACGCATGGGAATAAAAAACTGCGAAAATTCATTAAGGCAGCTGTATGACAAGCACATATGTAAGCAGAAGTTCTTATGAATTCCCGGAACTAATTTTACTGGGCCGAGATACCAGGCCCATGACCATGCAAATATAAAGAAAAGAGGAAGATGACTAAGGTCCTGAAGCCAAAATGGATAAGAGAATAGTTCCTCCGAAAAAGATACCCAAAACTCACCAACCTCCTGAGGGTTTAAAGTTTGAGGTTGGGGGATTCCAGTAAGTAACTGTATAAAAAATAAATAAAAAATGGGGATGACCAGCCATCCTTTGGATTGAGATGGTGGCTCTACCAGCCACTTCTTGTTAAAGTAATTTTTGGTTTTCACATGGTTGCAATGTTACATTGTATGGTTTACAGATAATAAATCTATTGTCATGCCAATCTACGAATTTTTCTCACCAGATACGGGTAAAATCTATACCTTTTTTGCTCGCTCCCTCAAATACTCAAGCTTTGTTCCTAATTGCCCAGATGGGGAGAATTTTCGAATGCAGAAAAACCTAAGTTCTTTTTCCGTTACTGGGACTGTGTCCGATGAAAGTAGTCCTGAAATAGGTTCGGATACGGTTGGTGGAGATTCAGATGATCCATTTGCTAATTTAGCTCCTGGACAAGCTGAAAAAGTGATGAAAGAACTTGAGGGTTCCATGAGTTCGATGGATGAAGAGAACCCCGATCCAAGACAGATGGGGGCATTGATGAGAAAGATGTGTGATATGACAGGCGAGAAAATGGAAGGGGCAATGGAGGAAGTGGTTAGAAAACTTGAGGAAGGTGTGGACCCTGAGGAACTTGAAGAAAGAATAGGCGATAACATGGATGACGAAGGAAACCCAAGTAGTTCTGATCTCAGTAGTGAGAAGATGGATAAATCTCGGATCCGATCTCAACCATTAAAAGTTGTCCGTGATCCAAAACTTTATGAAATGGGTGAGTTTCTGAAATCATGAAGCACATTTTTCTAAGATCTCTTAAACTTTTTTTCCCGCTAATATTAATCCATTTTGGTGCATGTACTTTGGAGAGCGATGGCGAAGAATTGGAGTGGACTGGAAATAAAGAGAGTTTTGATGAAGAATTCACTCTTATGCAAACCTTAGACTCGGAGGCCGTATTAATAAAACGAGTCAATAAAGAATTAGTTTCTGGAGTTATAGAGTTTGAATCTGATAACATTACTACCCGGCAAAACTTTGCGAGCGGACAATTAAACGGTAAGAGCACTAAACGGAACAAAGATGGTTCATGGGTTGAGGCACATTACCTAAACGGTTCATTACATGGAGATATGAAGTTTTACGATTCGAAAGATAATGTTCGCAGTTCAATCTCTTACCGAAACGGAAAACTGTGTTCAGTTAGTGAGTAGGAATGGTAAGAGTGTTCCAAGTTTATTCCAATGGGAGAAAAATGTAAAAGGTGCTGCCTTTTCCCGCTTTGGAAGTAAAGCCGATTTCTCCATTATGGTCCTCCACGAAAAGTTTACAATTATACAAGCCAAAGCCTGAACCGGAGTCTGTTTCTTTGGTGGTGAAAAATGGGTCAAAAATCTTATCGGTTAAATCTTCGGGTATTCCACTTCCATTATCCTGAATACTGATTTCTGTTCCTTTTGCCTTTGCAAACATAGTAGTGTTTCCAAACCCTTTTAAAATTGGTTTTCCTTTTGAAATAGATTTAGCCACGATTTTAATTTGTCCGTTTTTACCAATGGCATCTTTCGCATTAATAATTAAATTAAGTATAACCTGCCTGAAACCGGTTTCCTCTATGAATGCAACAAGGGGGGACTTTCCAAATCGGATGTTTAACTTGGTGCTTCTTGGTAAGAGTATGCCGATCAAGTCCATTTGGTCTTTTATCAGATCGCGAAGATCGTGAGATGCACGGGCTGCAGGTTTGTCTCTGTGTAAATCAATGATGCGCCTAACTAATTTTTGTGCCTGCATCGTGCTTTTCTTAATTTGTTTCATCCCATTGGCCATGGGATCGTCCTTTTCCATCATGCCAAAATACAGCTCACTGATGGAGAAAATTCCTGCCATAAGATTGCTGAAGTCGTGTACCAGGCCATTAGTTAAGGTGGTCAATCCTTCGCGCCAAACCGAGTTCGAAAGTCGATGCTCGGCAATAGCTTGGCGTGTAATATCAATAAATACTCCATCATATCCCAACAATTTGTTGGTGCCCGTAATGATTGGAGTACGAATGTCCAGGACATAAATAATTTGGTTTGTTGGAGGAATTTGAAATCGGTAGGAAAAACTGAATGTCTCTCTTTTACCTCCATGTAAACTCAGTTCTTTTTCAAAGTGATCTCGGTCAATTTCTAATATTTTATCCTTAAAAAGACCACTGTTTCTATAGAACTCATTGTGTTCCATTGGGAATAGCGTTTTTATTCCTTTGGAGAGGTAGCTGAAGGTTAAGTCAGGTCTTTGTGTGAAAAATATGCCCGGAAAATTACTGATATAGTCCGAAAGTCTACTTTCAGCTTTTTGCAACCTGATCAAGGTGCTAGCCAAGGCCTGGGGGTTGTTCATAAGATCGCCCATGAACGCTTTTTTGAGAGTGTCGTGAGGAGCTAGGGCTGTAGAAATTGATGCAATTCCCAAATCATCATACTTGCAGAAAACAAAGGCTAGTCCCATGGAGGAGATTTCCATTCCACCTCCAATTGGTAGAAAGCATTCAAAAGGGGCCCGCTCAAAAAACTGTGGAAGAATTGTCTCCCAGGACGGTTCCAGGCTTACTAACAGCTCTCTAAGGCATAGACCTTTAACTTCATCCGGCTTTTTGCCTACCCAAGATGCAAAACCTGCCGAAGATTGAAAGATTTGCCCATTGGTATTGAGTCCTACTTGGCAGTTTTCGAATTCAGGGGCTTTCACTGCATCTCTTATAAACTATTGATTTATGGATAATCGAGCGAATTGATTGATTTGCCTAGCTAATGCACTCGAGCTTGAAGAATTTATTGTTACTAATTCTTTAAAATGTTTTGTATTGTTTGGCGCAAAGATTGCAGTGTTCGGAGCCAATGACCGCAATACTCGATAATCTTTACAGCCAGGAAAATTATCTCATTTCCAAAAAACTTCTTGATGCAACTCATCTGCGGCACGAAGCATTGTCCAACAATATGGCAAATGTCGAGACTCCTGGTTTTAAAAGGAGGGATTTACCCAAAACTTTTTCAGTTGAGTTACGCAGAGCAGTGGATCGGAAAGATTTTGGGCGAGTAAAAGCCCTACTTCCCAGAAGTGCTGAAGATAGGCAAGCCAAGCCTGTACGTATGGATGGAAATACAGTTCAGCTTGATGAAGAGATGTTGGCGATGAATCGAAATGCTTTGAATTACGAGTACCTGACTGGTGCGGTAGGCGGATCAATTAAAGAACTCAACTTGGCTATCAGAGGAAGGGTATAATAAATACATGAGCATGAATCTTATTCCCGGGGTTGAATCAACTGGTAGCGCATTATCTGCTGAAAAAATTCGACTTGAAATTATTGCTCAAAACATTGCAAATTCCAACACCACTCAAGATGCGAGTGGAAATGTATACAAGCGTAAAGAGGTATCCTTTGAGGAATTCATCAAGATGCCTGAGCGCAGGGTTCCTGGATATGTTGACGAGAATTTATATCAAGGTGTCAGAGTGGTGGATGTTTACGACGATCAAACGCCCGGAAGAATGATTTTTAATCCCGGACATCCTCACGCCAATGAAGACGGTATGGTCGAAATGCCAAATGTTGATGTGTCCCGAGAAATGATTGATTTAATAAGTGCCTCACGTGCCTACGAAGCTAATCTCACAGTGGTTAAAACCTCTAGAAGAATGGCTCAGCAAGCACTAGCTATTGGAAAATAACCTGCTAATACAATTTAAACTACTGTGGATGCTATAACCTCTCTTCCTTCCCTCAATGATTTATTGAGGCAAAATCCAAACCTCAAGCCAAATGCATTGGCTGACAAATTTTCTCGAGAGTCGCAGGCTGTAAGTGGGTTGCAATCTCTTTCCGCTCCTTCCATCTCGGGAAATGTTGGTCCTTCTTCGATAGACAAGACTACGCCTACGGAACGAGTTACTGCTCCAGGTTTTGCTGACATGTTTGAGAAGTTTGTCAAAGGCGTTGACCAAAAGAAAAAGATTTCAGCCAAAGAAACGCAGGACTTGATACTTGGGCGTTCAGACAATATCCATGAAGCCGTTGTCAAGTCACAGGAAGCGGGTGTAGCATTCAACCTAATGATTGAAGTGCGTAACAAACTTGTTGAGTCTTACAAAGAGCTCATGAGAATGTCGGTTTAAGGCTTCTTGTTAAGGATTTGGTTATATGAAAGAAAGAATTAATAAATTGTCGCAAATATGGACCGGTTTGCCGGTCTCCAGCAAAATTACTTTATCAGTAGCAGTTCTGGGTGTTATCGCCTTGAGCGGATTGATACTTTCATTATCGGGAGGGAATTCTTCTATGAGAATTTTGGTTAGTGGAGCTGATGGTAACGATTTGGGTGAGGTAGTTGATGTACTTGAAAGTAAACAAATTCCATACGAGTATGGTTCTCAAGGTTCTTCTATTCTTGTACCTGAAGAAAATTTGCCTGCCATGAGAATGGAACTTGCAATGAAAGGTTTACCTAAGAGCGGGGATGTTGGATACGAAATCTTTGACGAAGGCAATTTTGGAATCAGTGATTTTGTTCAGCGTACAAATCACACTCGTGCTTTGCAAGGTGAGCTTGCCCGAACTATTTCCATGATGGATGCAGTGCGTTCAGCAAAAGTATTTGTGGTTAAACCCGAAAACAATCTGCTTTTAAGTGAAGACCCTAATGACCGACCAAGTGCTTCTGTTTATGTCGACACGTCGGGCAATACCTTGGATAAAAGCAATGTTAATGCAATTCAATTCCTTGTTTCACGGGCAGTGAAAGGGGTCAATAAATCTAATGTAGCAGTTTTAGATAATCAAGGGAACTTGCTCTCAGAAGAGGGTGAAACTGATGGTGCCGCTGGTGTCGTTGGTCAGATGATGAAAGCATACCAAGCACAAGAAAGAAGGCTTGAGCAAAAGATAGAAACCATGCTTGCTAGGATTGTGGGAAAAGACAAAGTGGTCGCCCGTGTCTCCGTAAATTTAAATACGAAATCATCAACTTTATTAGACGAAAAATTTGATCCCGAAGGTCAAGTTCCCAGGACTCAAACTTCTGACAAAGACGAAGCAACAACAGTTGAGACACAAAAACAAAGTAATGCTGCCGGTATGGGTGCGAATGTCCCTAATGTCAGTCAGGATGCTACACAGCAAGATCCTATCATGGCCCAAAGTGATGAAAAACGTGAATCCAAAACCACCGACTTTGAAATTAGCCGTACTTTGCGTGAAGAAGTACAGGAACCCGGTTCTATACTTGGAAGAAGTGCTGCTGTTCTCATCGCCAAGGGAGAAACCCCGCGCACACCTCAAGAAATTGAAGGAATACATGAAGCGGTTGTTAATGCTATCGGGGCTAGATTTGACCAGTCTGATACTGCTACTCATGTTACAGTTCATGAAGTAGATTTTTTGCCCGCATTCGTCGGGCCTGCTGGAGAAACACTCAATCAGTTTCAGCATCTTTTAGACACCTATGGTCCTCACCTCAAAAATTTATTGGGCGTCGTTTTGGCCATTGCTATGTTTGTGATCTTTCTTCGTATGCTTAAGAAATTCAAACCCACTGATGCAGAAGTCCAAGTTCTTGACGAAGATGATCAGAGGCTTTTAAGTGGGACTAGAAGTTTGGGAAGTGGTTTAACCCCTGAGCTTTTGAATGACTTAATTCAGGAAAAGCCGGACAATGTGGGGACTGCTTTGAGGAAATATTTAGAAACTGGTACCACCCAATAGATTTTCTACCACCCTAATTACTATGGACGAAGTTGAGGAAGAAGAAAGCGTTCAAGATCGCTTCGAAAGGATGTCAAGGCATGAAAAGCTGGCCTTGCTCATGATCGCCTTGGGTCCTCATGCTTCTTCTACACTTTTGAAAAGATTCGACCCTAAGGATGCCGACAATATTTGTAAAAAAATTGGTGACTTTCCAATTGTAGGACAAGAACTCAAGGATTGTGTATTGGACGAGTTTTCTGAGCTTATTGAATCGAGCGTGAATTCAAACCTAGGCGGCTTTGAGTTTGCCCAGCAAACTCTTGAACTAGCACATGGTGGATTTAAGGCAAATAATATTATGAATCGAATTGCTCCGGTTCGAGACTCACTTGATTTCATGGAAGACATTAAAGAAATGGATTCCGGACAGATTTATAATGTGCTGCGGTTTGAACAACCTCAAACTGTTGCTTTCTTTTTGGCTAATCTTGACTCGGACAAAGGCTCCGAAGTTTTAAAAATGATGCCTCCCAATGTACAGGAACAAGTAGTTGAAAGGGTGGGGGCGATGGAGACGACTCCACTTGCACAAGTTGAAGTGGTAGCCAATAGCTTGGAAAGTCGGGTTGGGCAGAAGGGGCAATCCCCAAGAATTATGTCCGGTGGAATCAAAGTTGCTGCTGATTTATTAAATTGGTTCGACAAGGAAGAGGGTAAAGAAATTTTAAAAAGCATAGAAAAACGAAACCCAAAATTAGGGGGTTCCATCCGTCAAAGGATGTTCCGTTTTGAGGATATTGTTCGCCTTAGTCCGGGAGATATTTCTAAAATTACCAAGGAGGTTGATCAGGATGACCTCGTGATTGCCATGAAAAATGCGTCTGCTGAACTCAAAAAGGCAATTTATACAACCATGTCTAAACGTGCTGTGGAAGCATTGGAGGAACAATTAGGTTTCTTGGGTCCCAAAAGGTTGTCAGAAATTGAAGCTGCTCAAGATCGTGTCATTCAAATCGTTCGCGAACTCGAGGAAGATGAAGAAATTATTCTCGATACCGGAGGAAGCGACGTTGTCGTTCAGTAAGGACATTCAGTTTTCGTCTGTACCCAAAGGGTTCGAAGTAATTTCCTTTGGAAATCCACCAGTTGCTTGGGATGAATCAAAGAAGTTAGCCGAATCAGAATACAGTAACGGGCGTGATGAAACCGAAAAGAAATTTAGCAAGCAACTTACAGATTTTCGTGCCGACTTGGCGAAGCGGCAAAACGACTTACTATCAAAGATTCAAGATGAGGCACACTCAACGCTGGCTGAATTAGAAAATCGTTTACCAGAGTTGCTCATCGGTCTGTTTGAACATGTATTGCCAGGTTTAAAGATAGATGGAAAAACCGTTGAACACACGGTTCGTTCACTCATTCAAGAATTTTCAGACGAGACAGAATCTCTTGAGGTTTATCTTTGTCCCGAAGATCTCAAACTCCTTAAAGGCCTAAACAGTCCAGAAGAACTAGATCTGGGGCCTTCTGAAAATTTAGACGAAGAAGATGGCTTTGCGGGAGCAATTTCAGGAATTTTCGATAATTTAGATGGTGATGATTCATTGTTGCCGGATTATCCTAATGTTCGTTTTCATGAAGATCCTTCGTTGGGTGTTGGCGATTGCCAAATAAAGAGCCGCTTTGGACTTCTTGATGGTAGGATTGCTACAAAATTACGAAGGGTGGAATCCTCTATGAGTCAAAATGGTTAGTCCCTTTTCAGCTAGGTTGAACCGATTACAGGAAGAAATCGCATCGACTAGAACATGCGACAAAGTAGGAATGGTCAGGAAGGTAACCGGTCTGATTATAGAATCTGAAGGTCCGGAAACCAGTGTGGGTCAAGTTTGCACAATTATTTCCGAGCGAACCAAAGAAAAAATAGAGGCTCAAGTAGTCGGTTTTCGTGATAGTGCAGTTTTATTGATGGCATTGAATAGCGTTCATTTAATTCATCCAGGTTGCCGAGTAGTTTCGCAGAAAAATTCTAATTTAGTACCTTGCGGATCTGCTTTATTGGGTAGAATTATTGATGGAATGGGGAGACCAATTGACGGGAAGGGTCCGCTCAACTGTTCAATGCGGAATGGCTTTTTTGCTGAACCGCCAAATCCTCTTGATCGCTCATTGATATCAGAACCTTTCGGAACAGGAATCAAAGCATTGGATACCTTTGTGCCAATGGGTATTGGACAAAGAATGGGTATTTTTGCTGGTAGCGGAGTTGGGAAGTCCATTCTTTTGGGTATGATCGCTCGAGGTTCTGAAGCCGATATTAATGTTATCTCACTAGTTGGGGAACGCGGACGAGAGTTAAGAGAGTTTGTAGAAAAAGATCTTGGTCCAGAGGGGATGAAAAGATCTGTCTTAGTTGTCTCTACATCCGACCAACCTGCCCCCATGAGAATACGGGCATCTATTTTAGCAACTGCACTTGCTGAAGGTTTTCGAAACGAAGGCTCGAAGGTGTTACTTTTAATGGATTCGGTTACTAGGTTTGCTATGGCTCAACGAGAGATAGGGTTGGCTTCTGGTGAACCGCCAGCCTCAAGGGGTTATGTCCCTTCCGTTTTTTCTCTGTTGCCTAAATTGCTTGAGAGAACCGGTACGAGTGCTGATGGATCGATCACCGCAATTTATACGGTTCTTGTGGAAGCCGACGATATGAACGAACCAGTTGCAGATGCAGTACGTGGCTTTCTTGACGGACACATAGTATTGAGCCGAAAACTTGCCAACGCTAATCACTTCCCTGCAATTGATGTATTGAGTAGCGTTAGTCGATTAGATCGTGCCGTTTGTAGCCGTGAAGAAATTGAAATGATTTCTTCTGCACGAGATCTTTTGTCCACCTATTACACCAATGAGGATATGATTAATGTTGGGGCATATGTGAAAAATAGTAATCCCAAAATTGACCGTTCCATTGAAAAGTTTCCTTTATTTGAAAACTTTTTGAAGCAAAATTACGAACAATTATTACCTCGCGAAGATGCTTTCTCTAACCTTTTGTCTTTGCTACAATGAGATCTTTTACCTTTAGGCTAGAAACTCTTCTGCGTTTGAGAAAAAACGCACGCGATCGTGCACTTGCGGAGTATGCAATGTCGATTGAAAAAAGAGAACTTGCGGAGTCAAAAGTTGAGGAAGCAGATTTATATTTGATTAAATTGAACAAAAGCCTATCCACCAAGTCCCAAAGATTATTTTTGGGTAATGAAATGTTGGCTTTTCAAGAGCAGATAAAAAATGCCAAGATCCTCAAAGATAAATTTGTCAGAGAGCTTTCAAGTCTCTCCTCTATTGAATCCTCGAGAAGAAATGTATTCCTTCAAAAAGAAGCTGATTTCAAAAGTTTGGACCGATACAAAGAGAGAAAAGCTGGTGAACATCTTGCTTATGAACTCAAGAAAGAAGAAAAAGAGCAGGAGGATATTATCAGTTCACGTTTTGTTTTCAATCGAGCTCATCCTTAGATTATCATGAAAATATCACCCACCTTAATCGCCTTAGTGGCTATCATACTCTCTGTTTCCAGTGCAGTTGTGATGCTGCTTTTGAACTATGACACGCTTTTTAAGCCAAGACCTCAGATAAAGGCAGAATTCACTAGTGTAGAATTTGATGCTGACGATACGAGTTATTCTCCGGCTGAAACTCATTCTATGAACCAACTTTCCAAAGAATTGGGCTTATTGAAGGAAAGATTACTTGCGAGAGAAAAAGAATTGGATGCAAGAGAATCTGCTCTCTCGATGGATGTGGAGTCACTCGAAGGGCAAAAACGCGAATTAACTCGGATCAGGGAAGATTTGTCCAACAAACTTTCTGAATTTGAGTCAAGGCAGGGCAAGGATCTAAGTGAAGAGAAACTTAAGGAATATAAGGACACGGCAAAAAGATGGGTGGAAATGGGACCCGGAATTGCGGCAGTTGAAATTCAAAATTGGAGGCAAAAAAGAAGGTTTGAAGAAGCCCTTGGGATTTTTGAGACCCTGAAAGCCGAAGATAAAGCTCCCATTATCGCCTTTATGCTTAATAGTGATCAGGACGATCTGATAGAATTGGCCGACGCCCTTGCCATGCGTGACCGAGGACTTCTTCCTAGTGTAAGCATAGAATAACTTACTTTGTGTTTTAAGTTCATGGATAATGTGGTTTCAACTAAACTGACAGCTGGTAAAGGAGGACCAGGGATACCTCGACACAGTTCAGTAGGCAAAAATGGTACCTTTTGGATGCCTCCGAAATCGGCACCTGCTTCTTTTGCAGAGGTCATGGGATCAAAGAAAAATCCGAGCCAGCAAACTAAATCTTCGCAAAACAACAAAACCTCACATGCTGGTCTGCCGAAGGTAATTCCTCAGGTTGGAGGTTCTCGGGGGAATCAATCTGCCAAACCAAGCGTAGGGAAATTTACGAATCCTGCAAAATCAGAAATGCAATTTTCTCAAAGTAAACAGGGTAAAGTGTTTAACCTTGCTCGCACGGTTCTCAAAGATGGTGCAAGAGCTCCTCAAACAGCAAATCCTTTGGCATCTAGTCCTTCTGCCTTCAACCCATCTTCTCTCTTTTTGACTGAAAAACAGACTTTCAATAAAGCCAGTTTTCTTGCTTACACCAAACATGCGTTTTATTGTAAGAACTCGGAAGGGAAAGAGGAAAAAGAACGCCGCAAAGGTGGTGGCGCGAATCATGCTTCTGCAAGGGACTATGGCATTACCACAGATAACCAGGACGAATCTTTTGACTTTCAGCATCGCGAAAGATCTTCTCCTTCTGATAACTTGGTTCTATCATTTACATCTGGTATTCTCCCAAGGTTATCACAGATTTCTAAAGATGGATATTCTGCAGTTCGGTTTTCCCAAGATTTACCAGATGGTGGAAAATATTCAGTTAAAATTGAGAAGTTTGACGATGAAGTCCGCTTTAACTTCATCTCCCCTGATTCTCGAATCCGGGATTTGTTAGATGAAACTATGGACACTATCCTACAAACCGTCCGGTCTTCTCTTTCGAGTGACACCAAATTAACTGGAGAAATTTTTTCTTCTTATCGAGACCTTTAACATCCTAATCCCTGAACCTATGATAGACTCACTGATCGGCAAAGAAATAAGTAACGCTAGCAACTACTCAAACCCTTCAACGAGTCGAGATACATCAAGCCAATCCCAACTCGAAATGCAGGATTTCCTGCAACTTCTTACAAGCCAGATTACTAATCAAGACCCATTGGAACCAATGAAGGATACGGAGTTTATTTCTCAAATGGCAAATATTGCCTCACTGGAGCAAATGCAGCAGTTCACTGACGGTTTTTCAAATTTCGCTCAATCCCATAACTCTATGCTTGCTCATAGTTTTCTTGGTAAGAAAGTTACCCTTGACGATCAGGGTAGTGAAGTCAGCGGGTTCGTTAAATCTGTTGAAACGGATGATGAAGGATCTGATAAACTTGTTGTTGATGGTAAAATGTATGATCCAGAGACGGTTGTAAAAGTTAGTTTGAAAGACTCCTGATTTCCATGATCTCTTCTTTACAAAACGGAATTTCCGCTCTTAAGAGTTTCACAGAAGGCCTACAGGTTCTTGGTAACAACATCGCAAATTCAGGTTCAGTTGGTTACAAGTCATCCCGCATCAATTATTCAGACAATTTTTATCTGCATTTAAATAAGGCCGAAACTGGTGCGGATGGTGCATCGAGTAACAATTTGCACAACATGGGTACAGGTGTACATGTTAGTGGAGTTTCTACCAATTTCAGTCAAGGGGTGCTTGAGAGCACAGCAATCGATTTGGATGTCGCGATTGATGGAGAGGCATTGCCCAATGCCGGGGGTTTCTTTGAGGTCGCAGACCCTACATCAGGAGAGAAGTACTTTACTCGAGTAGGCTCATTTGATGTTACTGCAGAGGGCACTCTGGTAACTCGGGATCAATTCCGTTATGAAGTCCAAAATACCAATGGTGAAGCCTTGAAATACACTTTAGAAGAAGGGGAAAGTTTGCTTGCTCGCAAAATTGACATGGATGGAACCTTTAATTTGATAGTGAACAAAGAGGGGGTCGATTCTTCCCGGTCCGCGGGGCAGATTATGTTAGCCAACTTTCAATCCCCTCAGTATCTCAGAAGGGCTGGTAATGGCTATTATACGAATGGAAGTCCGGGGCAAGATCTTGCTACCAAACTCAATAACACTGTACCTGCTACTCAGTCTAATGGTAAACTGACGCAGTATGCACTAGAACTTTCAAATGTTGATTTAACCAATGAGTTTGCCATGATGATTACACACCAAAGATCCTTTCAAGCAGGCTCGCGAGTTGTCACGACCTCTGACCAAATACTTAACGAAGCGATCAATCTCAAAAGATAATCTCCTAAAATATACCTAACAAAATGAGTGCAGATCAATTAGACGAAATTTCTGAAGATTCTAAATCCAATGGTGGTTCCAAAGGTGGTGGTATGCTACCAGCATTACTTGCCATTATTCTTGCTCCATTACTTACAGTTGGTGCTATGTTTTTTGTTATCAAAGCAAATAAGCCTGAGCAGACCATAAAGCCTCAAATAATTGAAGGTGGACAACCGTTGGATATGGAACCTTCCGGAGAAGAGAAATTTTACGAAATTAAACAATTAATTACGAATTTGGGCGGTCCTATAAAGTCAAGGTATATTAACCTTGAGGTGCGCCTTGAAGGGTTGGCCGGGGACTTCGAAAAAGTACTAGAGATGAATGAGCATAGAATTCGCGATAAAGCCCTCTCGATTATGGGTGGGTACACTTACGAAGATGCTCAGTTAGATGGTTTTCAGGAGCGTGTTCGGGTGGACCTGAAGAAGTCTTTTTCCCAAGTGTTGAAGAAGTATCGAGATGGAGAGAGCGATTTAATTCGTAACATCTACTTTACTCAATTCGTTGTTCAGTAACTTATCTATTTTCTAGTTCATGTCAGAACCCACAAATTTAGATGATGAAAGTTTCGATTTAGATGAGATCGAAAGCTCATCTTCAGGCAAAGTTCTTTTCTTGCACGATGGTACAAAGGTTACCGATTTGTCCGCTGTAAAGGTAAAGAAATACGATTTTACTAATCCTATTATTTTGTCAGATTCTGACTTGGGAAGGCTGAAGTCCAAGTGCGAACAATTCGTTTATTATCTGTCTGGTCACCTTTCCATGTTCTTGCGAACTGAATTTAACTTAGAGTTAGACGATTTGGGGGCTGATTTATACAGTACTTTCACTGATTCAATAAAAAACCCTTCTTGCGTGACACTTTTCAAAGTTCAGGAGTTAAACGGGGTTGGTTTGCTTGATGTGAATGCTCATCTTTCGGCCACTGTAGTAGATCGCATTCTCGGGGGAAGGGGATCCACAAATCCAGAGGAGCGTGGGTTGACTGATATCGAAAAAGCATTGGTCGAGGATTTTAATCTTATCATATTGGAGGAATGGTGTAAGCAGTGGGAGTCCACCCGTAAGCTTACCCCGAGTGTAATTGGAACGGAAACAACTGGGAAATTTCTGCAAACATCGCCTCCCGACGCGATGATGCTTATATTGTCGATGGAAGCTTCCTTCGGGGATGTTTCTGGTCCGCTTCGCATCGCTGTGCCGTATTATACATTGGAGCCCGTTTTAAGTAAACTGTTGGCCTCATCTGATAATACTGATACTAAAAAGAAAGCAGCCTCCCTTAAATGGCATGAAGTTTACGATCATATTCCAGTTCCAGTTTCAGCAGAATGGGATGCTTTTGAACTAACTGTTAAAGATATGATGAATTTAGAAGTTGATGATGTTGTTGAACTAAGTCCAACTTTGATCGGAAAAACTAATCTTCGCATTGAAAACCGCACCTGTTTTATTGGAGAAATTGGTTTAGAGAATGATCGGGTTGCTTTTCAAGTTAACGAGTGTACAACCGAAGGTCTTAATCTTATAAGCAAAGCTCATGGATAGTAATAAAATGGATATCGTTATGGATGTTAAAGTCCAAGTCACTGTACAGTTGGGTACTGCTCAACTGCCCATGAAGGAAATCGTTGAACTAAGTCCGGGGGCTCAAATACAACTCAAGCAAAACGCCAAAGACCCAGTCAGTCTTCTTGTCAATGGAAAGTTGGTAGCCTTGGGAGAAGTGATTGTTGTGGACGATCGCTTTGGATTAAAAATTACTGAGATTTTAGACACGATGTCTTGAAGGGGCATTCCCTCTGCCTGCTCGGTAATTGAGACGATGCGAGCTAAATTTGCAGTAAACATGCAATGAACTCCCCTAGTATATTTGCTTTTGTCACCCTAGCATCTTTGCAAAATGGAGATCCTAACTGGCTTTCTCTTACTTTAAGGAGTGTGGGTTTTCTTTTGCTTCTCGCTGCTATTGCTTACGGTGTGTCTAAACTTGGAAATTCCTCTGGAGGAAATAGCCTCAATGGCCTAAAAACAAAAGGGAAAATTGTTTTATCCGACTCTCGTCCACTTGGAAACCGTCAATTTATTGTTGTTGCTGAGTATGGTTCGCAAAAGCATTTGCTTGGTGTGAGTCCTGGTAAAATTGAGCATTTAGCGAAATTGGATGATGATTTGAGTGATCACAGTTTAGCTGTATCCACCATCAGCGAATGAAAGCTACTTTTTTCTATCGCTTTCCCTGGGTTTTAGTACTTCTAGTACTTTTTTTACTTCCGTTAGGATTTGCGGATGCACAAACATCAGGCACCGGGTCACCTGGGTTAAGGATTGATGTTTCGGGGGCCAATGAAGATGGAGATTTTGGGTTAGCTATTCAAATGGTTATCGCAATGACCATATTGACCCTGGGACCATCTGTGATAATGATGATGACATGTTTCACCCGGATAGTAATTGTCCTGGGATTTGTGAGAAACGCGATTGGAGTTAACGCGGCTCCGTCCAGTCAAATTATTATTGGGCTTGCTCTGTTCTTAACCTTTTTTGTCATGGGTCCTATTTGGAATAAGATTTACGATGATGCTGTGACCCCATACATGGAGAAATCCATGAAATCTTCTGAAGCTTTGATGGTTGCCACTGCGTACATGAAGGACTTTATGATGAATCAAACCCGCCAGGAAGACGCTCAGTTTTTCCTGGAGATTTCAAGGCAAGGTGCAATGACTAGAGATGAGCTTCCTCTCAGCATTGTTGTTCCGTCATTTGTTCTCAGTGAACTTCGGACTGCTTTTCAAATGGGCTTTCTTATTTTCATCCCCTTTATCATTGTCGACTTTATTGTCGCATCATCCTTGATGTCTATGGGCATGATGATGATGCCACCCGTTGTAATATCCATGCCTTTCAAACTTTTATTGTTTGTTTTAGTCGATGGCTGGTACCTCATTGTACAATCATTGGTGCAGAGTTTCAATATTGCTTAAAACCTGAATGATCAAATGACCCTCGAATTAGCTGTTGATATAATGAGGAATCTTCTACAAACAGGGCTTCTGCTTGCGGTTCCTATTCTTGGTACAGCAACGGTTGTGGGACTATTGGTCAGTTTCGTACAGTCTATCACTAGTTTACAGGAACAAACACTTACTTTCGTGCCCAAGCTAGTTTGCGTGTCTTTAGCCATCGTTATTTCCGCAAATTTTATTCTTACAACGATGGTGGATTTTTGTGTATCTATGTTTAATATGATTCCGACTATGGCTCAGTGACCATTGAGGCTGGAGAAATTGTCGTATGGGTACTTGTTCTTCTTCGGACAGGTGCTTTTTTCTTAGGCATTCCTTTGTTTGCAGGTAGGCTTATTCCAGTTCGTATGAGGATGGCGTTTGGTCTGATTCTATCCCTTTTGGTAAATCCACTTGTTCCGGCAGATCTTTCCTTGGCAGAACATTTTGCTGGAGCGATTTTACTCGCCATGAATGAAGTTTGCGTAGGTCTGATGTTGGCCATGATGGTGCGAATGGTATTTTTCGCTGTAGAATTAGCCGGATTCTTGATTTCTTATGAAATCGGACTGATGGCAAGTAACAGTGTGAATCCCCTTTTAGGTTCCACGGATGCTACTTTAACAAGTTTGTTTTATTATTTCAGTCTGCTTATTTTTTTTGTTGTTGGAGTCCATTTAGATGTCATGCGTGCATTCGTTTTAAGCTTTGAAATTTTGCCGATTGGAGAGTTTTTATTGAGATCCAACCCTATGGTTGAATATGTGAGAGAAGTCTCGAATGTTTTTGTTCTTGGTGTTTTAATGGCAGCGCCATTTATTGCCTTGAATTTTATCGTGAATATTTCTTTTGCGGTTTTAGGTAAGGCTGTTCCGAAGATGAATGTTTTCATTACAAGTTTTTCAGTTCGGATAATGTGTGGATTTTTACTTCTTATATCCTGTCTCTTGTTAATATCATCATACATCATTGAGCATTCTCGTCGATCAGTTGAAGTTATGCTCGAAATTATTCAGTCTTAGAATTTTACTTATGGCAGATGTAGACAAGAGCTCGAAGACTGAACCGCCTACCGAGAAAAGGCTTTCGGAGTCTCGTTCTCGCGGGCAATTTGCTAAAGCCCCTGAGATTGGAATGACAGTTACGCTTCTCGTGGGGACACTTATAATTTTTACATGGGGTCCTAGCAAGGCAGCTGATTTGATGATGTTTACCCAAGCAGTTTTTGAAAACATTGATTCCATCACGGCAACCCAAGAAGGGGTAGCCCATACATTAACAGAATCTTACTTTGCCATGGCCCTGATTGTGTTGCCGCTCTTAGTTGGTTGTTTCTTTGCATCCTTAATTTCTGAAGGTTTGCAGACTGGTTTCAGGTTCACACCAAAGGCAGCAGAACCCAAACTTAGCAAAGTAAATCCCTTAAAGGGAGTTCAGCGTATTTTTGGTCTTAAAGCTTTGAAGGCCTTCTTGATTGATTTTCTGAAGTTTTTAGCAATAGGAAGCGTAATTTGGTTCACGATTATGATTTTTTTGGACGACCCAATTTTTTACGCTCCAATCCCTGTCCAATACATACCTTCCTTTATTCTTAAGTTGTTGCTGGTCATGTTTTTAATTCTTATTCTTTTGATGAGTGTGATTGCTGTGATTAATTTCCTTATCAAAAAAAAGGAAAATAATGATGAAATGAAAATGACCAAACAGGAGGTTAAGGAAGAGAGGAAGAGTAAAGAGGTTTCGAGCGAGGTTAAATCTGCTCAGCGTAAAAAAGCAATGGATTTAGTTATGGGGCAAAACCTTCAAAATGTTTCGACTGCTGATGTTGTTGTTACGAATCCAACTCACTTCGCTGTTGCGCTTCGTTATGAAAAAGGCGCGGATAATGCTCCTGTTGTTATTGCGAAAGGAGAAGATCTATTGGCCAGAAGAATAAAAGCGATTGCAAGAGAGTATGAAGTACCAACGGTTGAGAACAAACCGGTGGCACGTATGCTTTACGAAATCGGTATAGTCGGAATGCCTATTCCTTTAGAACTTTACCAAGTTGTAGCCGAAATTCTTGCTCAGGTTTATCAATCTCATGCCTACTACTTCCATCGTCTTAAGGCTCGTCGTCTTTTGGCAAAAGGAGGTTCATCTCTTTCGTTTTCATGAACGCAGTGAAAGCAGCTGTTTACAATTTTTTATCAAAATTCAGTGGTAATTCTGATTTAGGCTTTATTTTTGGCCTATTTGGAGCGGTTTTTCTTCTAGTTGTTCCCATTCACAAAGACTTTCTTAGCATTTTGCTAGTAATCAGTATTGCCGTATCTTTACTTATTTTACTTACGGTTATTTATGTCAAGGAACCACCTGAGTTTTCAGTGTTTCCGACCATCCTTCTTGCCGTCACATTATACCGTCTGGGGTTGAATGTTGCCTCAACCCGTTTGATTCTTCTGGATGCGGATGCGGGATCAGTGATTAAATCTTTTGGGACTTTTGTTGTAGGTGGAAATTATGTGGTCGGGGCGGTAATCTTTCTCATCCTCGTCATCATTAATTTTGTTGTCATAACTAAAGGTGCAGGGCGTATTGCCGAGGTAACTGCGCGCTTTACACTGGATGCTATGCCAGGTAAGCAAATGTCAATCGATGCTGAAATGAACGCTGGGATTATAACCGAGGCAGAAGCACTTTATCGTCGAGAAAAAATTCAAAAAGATGCTGATTTTTATGGGTCTATGGATGGTGCCAGTAAGTTTGTCCGAGGCGATGCTATTGCTGGAATAATCATCACCGTGGTAAATGTAATTGGGGGAATATTGATAGGTTATTTTCAGAGGGATATGGATGTTACCTCAGCCCTTGAAACCTACACAATTCTCTCAATCGGTGACGGGTTGGTTTCTCAAATTCCGGCTATCATCATTTCTATTGCTGCAGGTATTTTAGTGACCCGTTCGTCTGATGAAGCAAACTTAGGGGAGTTTGTAGGTAGGCAGTTAACCGTCTATCCTCGGGCTATTGCCATTTCTGGAGTTTTGTTACTTTTGTTTTCTCTCTTTTTGTCAGAAACTTTTTGGCCGTTCTTCATCCTTTCCATGGTGTGTTTTGGGTCTGCATTTTACCTATCAAGAAAAAAGTTGGAAGAAACAGGAATTGAAGAACTGCCTAATTCATCTACCAAAACACCCCAAGGATCTTCAGTAGGTAACCCAGCACCTGATAGTCTTGCTCACGGGAGCGGAACAACCGCTGCCTCGGAGCTATCGCCGATGGAGCAGGCAATTGATCAAGAGGTTTTTGGAATGGAGATGGGCTATGGACTATTGGTTTTAGCTGATAAAACCAAGGGTGGTGATTTGCTTGAACGGATTACAGGTGCTCGTACTAATTTTGCTAGTGAGATGGGCATGTTGCTTCCAACCATCGGAGTAAGGGATAATATTGAATTAGAGCCAAATGAGTACAGATTTCTGTTGAGAGGCAAAGAAATTGTCCGTGCTTCTCTTGTTCCAGATCGATTACTGGCAATGAACATGGGGGATGCCGATGATAGCAAACTCAATGGTATTGAAACAACTGAGCCAGTTTTTGGTATTAAAGCGTATTGGATTCCTCAAAGTGATAAAAGGATGGCCGAGGTTGAAGGGTTTACCGTGGTTGATCCAGCGTCCGTTCTCGTTACCCACCTTTCTGATTCCCTCAAAAGGTTTGCATACCTTATATTGGAACGCGAAGGAACACAGAGGTTGCTTGATTTGATCAAGGATAAAAACCCCACACTCGTTAGCGAACTTCTCCCAGACCTCGTCAATGTGGGAATAATCCAAAGAACTTTGCAGAATTTATTAAGAGAAAAAGTGTCCATTAAAAACCTTACCCTTATTCTTGAAACGATAGCGGATATGGCACCGGTCACCAAAACACCCGATGATCTTTCTGAACAGGCACGAAAAAGATTGGGCATGTATTTCGTGAAGGAGCTTGAGTCCGACAAAAATAAACTTACTGCCCTAACTTTTGAACCGAAGCTCGAACAATCGCTCTTGCAGAGGGTGAAGAGAAGTCAGTTTGATGTCGGCATGGTAATGGACCCTGAAGTTACCCAAGGGATTTTGGCCGAGTTGGAACCCAAAATAGATGAGATGTCTTCAGCTGGGCTTACGCCAGTTATTGTTACGACTTCTGAGCTTAGGCTTGCCTTTAGAAGGTTCATGGAGCCTAGTTTCCCACAATTAACCGTTTTGGCTTATCAGGAAATACCCAGTGAAACATACATTGAGCCTTTTGGGGCCATTAGTCTTCCCCAGTACTCGATTCCTCAAGAGATTGCTACAAATATTGAAGATGAACTTCCCAATGTCTCTCCTACTTCAAAGGTTACTGAATTAGCTGTTTGAGCCCACCGGATTAATGCAAGATAAAGAAACAACTCAAGCACCAAAGAAATATCGTTTGGTTGTGCGCTCTGCGGAAGAAGCCGTTCGCTTGATTAGAGAAAAACTTGGAGATCAAGCACGGGTTACTTCAGTACGTCAGGTAGGAGGGGAGGGCTTGAAAAGGTTTATTTCATCCCCTAAGCTTGAGGTTATTGCTGAGGTTGGTGAAAGTAATGACCAAGGCAATGGGATCAGTGCGGGCAATGAAATGGGCAATGATTCCGTGAAGATGGATGAAACTATAGCCCCTCAAATCAAGGATGATCAAGCCAGTCTTGGTAAAACAGAGATATCCCAAGAAAAAATTGTAGACAACGAGATCTTGGATGATGGAGAAACAGATATCGTTAAGTTGCTCGCTCGGTCGGGTTTTGATTTACCACTCTTAGCAAGGTTAAAATCTTGGGTAGAATGGAAAGATATTTGCGAATTGCCATTGGCAGACGCACTTCGAGCAATCACCCAAGGGCTAACCGACAGAATGGGGAAAAGAGCTGAAACATCCCTAAATGATAGTGTAGCCTTGTTAGGATCCCCAGGGGTTGGTAAGACAACAACTCTGTGTAAACTTTTGGCGCACGAAGTTTTTATAAACAAGCGTGTGCCCAATGTGCTTAAGATTGAAAATGGCATGCCCAACCCTGACGACGCACTAAGAATATTTTGCGAAGTCATTGGAGTGACTTTGTTTCGTGAGGTAGATAAATGCCCTCCTGCTAGCAATCAATCTCCACTATTCGTCGATGTGCCTGGGTTGTCTATTTCTAATGCGGAAGAATGGGAAAATGCCGGTGAAGTGCTGGATAAAAAAAATATTTCTTCGAGAATTCTCGTTTTAAATGGGGCCTATGATTCGCAAATTCTTTCCAAAAGCTTAAACTTAGCCAATCACGCTAAAGCAAATTATTTAGCTATAACCCATTTTGATGAGCTTTCGAATTCAACCAAGTTATGGCCATTGCTCCTCGATTCGAATTTGCTCCCCTTTTGTATTTGCAATGGACAGAATGTAACTGGAGATGTTTCTAGGGGAGTACTTAATCAACTCATAGCCCGGACTTTCCCGCAAGAACTTTACAGTAAGGGATTGTATTCATTTCAACGAGCCTAAGCCATGCACGACGACGCCAAATTTTTATTCTTCCTGTGTGGCTTTTCTGGTTTCTTGTTTTTTTATCTTATATCCATTTTCGTGGATGCCGACCCAGTCATTGCTTTGATTAAAGGAGCGTTGGGGTGTTTGGTTTTAGGTTCTCTCGGAAGGTTTATTCTAGGCTTTGCTCTTAAGCAATCCAGTTCCTCAAATAGATCAGTAGCGAAGATGGTTGAGGGAGACTTAGGTGAATCTCGGGCCAAAAAAAGTAGAGCAAGCTCATCTTCCGAACAGTCCCTAGATGAACTTGCCGCTGCAACCAACCTTGAAGCCCTAAGCAAGAGTAAAGTTGCTTCAAGCCTTAAAATGAACCACTAGAATTGATGTTAGCAAATTCGCAAAAAGAGATGAAGGCAGGTTTGCAGGAAGCAGCTGGCCTCTACCAAAAGGCAATGAAGGACAAGCATTCCAGGGATGCTTGGATTGAAAAATATTTGCCCTTAGTTAAATCAATTGTTTCGAGGATGAGGCATCATTTTCCCGAATCATACGCATCTGATGATATGTATGGTGTAGGAGTTAAGGCTCTCATTTTAGCGGTTAATCGATTTGATCCATCCAAAGGAAAATCCTTCGGGAATTACGCAATTTTGAGAATAAAGGGATCGTTACTCGACGAGTTGAGAAAAATTGACCATTTGCCCAGAGCCAATCGTGCAAAGGCCAAATCTTTACAAAGCACGATATTGAAATTGGAGGCAAAACTTCAGCGTCCCCCCAGCGACTCCGAAGTTGCGGAAGCGTTAGGTTTGTGTAACAAGGATTATCAACATCTTCTCAAGCAGACTCAACCTGTTCTGTTTGTTCCAATCGATTCAGATGCAGGCAATTCCAGTAACGACGAAAACTCCCTCAGTTTGCATGAGACTATTCATGACCCCACAGAAACAACTGCTTTTGAAAAAGTAGAAAAAAAAGAAAAGATTTTACATCTCCGTGAACGAATAAAAGAATTGCCTGATCAACATCAAAAAATTTTAATGCTTTATTACATGGAAGAATTAAGACTTTCTGAGATTGCACATACTTTCAATTTATCCGAGGGCAGAATTAGTCAGATAATCTCCCATTCTATTCTCACTTTACGAGCTCACTTTCAAACCGTCATCTGAATAACCCGATAATCTCATGCTTCTTACAGTTGGTATTATAATTGTTTTCGTCTCATGCATTGGCGGATTTGCTGTTGCTGGTGGGAATCCTGTTTCTCTTATTCATGCTGGAGAAATCATGATTATTTGTGGAATTGGTCTTGGCATTCTTGTTGTGTCTAGCCCTGTCACCGTGCTCAACGCCCTAAAGTCAGACATCATCAAGGCATTCAAGGGAGGTATTGGGAGTAGGGATAAGTATATCGACTTGCTCGTTTTGCTCTATGAGTTGTTTATGTTAGGCAGGCGAAAAGGAACTCCCGCATTGGATGAGCATGTGAGTGATCCTAATAATAGTTCTATATTCACGAAGTATCCCTCCTTTTTGAATGACGCTGGTCTAGTAGAATTTCTTTGCAACTCACTGAGACCCATTGTGGATGGTAGGTGTAAACCTGGAGAAATTGGTGGTATTCTCGCATCGGAATTGAGCAGTAGAGAAGATGAGGCAAGCAGATCTATAAAGGCGATAGAAATGATTTCAGATGCCTTGCCAGGAGTCGGAATTGTTGCTGCCGTGCTAGGAATTATTAACACGATGTCAAACTTGGAGGATCCTGAATCTGTTGGTTATAAAGTTGCTGCAGCATTAAGCGGAACTTTTTTAGGTATTTTCCTAGCTTATGGAATTGGAGTTCCCATTGGTCGATTAGTCTCTCTTAACCAAGCCCAAGAATTTCTCTATTATAGGATTGTGGAAAGATCGGTTTCTGGATTTGCCACTGGACTTTCACCCATCATGGCTGTTGAGATTGGTAGGCGTTCCTTGGACAAGCAAATTCAACCTACTGCCGATGAGTTGGAGGAACAATGCAAGGATGCAGCCAAAGGTGCTTAAGTGTCTTGTTTTTCTTTTATGTTATCTCCAATTCAGGGTAAGAAAACTTTCAGTTTGCAAGCCCATGGCGGGGCATGGAAAGTGGCTTATGCAGATTTTGTTACCGGAATGATGTCTCTTTTTCTTGTCCTGTGGATTCTTTCCCAAGACGAAGAAGTAATTATTGCAACTACCAGATTTTTTAGGGATCCATACAAAGCAGGTGTGCCCAAGTCGACTCCTGTTGAGCAGAAGGATGCGAGACCAGGTAGTATGGTAGACCAAATTGTAGGGCGATCAGACACTACAATGAGAAATACCAATGACACCACATCAATTGATATAGATGTCCTGCACAGAATTGCTCAGGACTGGTATAAACGTTTAAAACTGCATGAGTTAGACGACTCAGTCATTCAGTTAGAGGTCACTTCAGACGGTTTGAAAGTCACCTTGTACCATGGCGATGACAAACCTTTATTTGATTCTGATTCTTCTCAACTTACTAACCACGGTAGAAAAGTCATGCAACGAATGTCTTGGCTGCTTTCGCAACATGTTTTAACCTACCGCATTGATTCGCATTCGATGGATTTGAGTAACCAAACTTTGGACCATGCTAAGGTTGAGTGGGAACTTTCGCTGTACCAAGCGATGGAAGTGACTCGAGCACTAGACCATTACTCATCTGGTGAACTGGAAGGGAAACTTGAAAGGATGACAGGGCATGGAGCAACCAAACCCAACCGTATCAGGTTTCCCAATCGTAAAGATAAGAACAGGCGTGTCGAACTTAGCCTTGTTCTTGATGTTAGCGAAGAAGATCTGGCTAAATACCGATAAAAAAGCGGTATGCCACTTGCTTACTAATTAATTATGGAAAGTTATTTATCTGGAAAAGGCGCTTCCTTGGATGCATCCAAATCTTCTTCTTTTTCTTCCTACCTGAATCAGGGTAATGAGGATGGAGATTCCGAATCTCTCGAAAGTTCACGCGAGGTGAAAGAACAAGTTTCTGAGATTATCTATGACGAAAAGGATTGTCCTAAAGTAGAAGTCTTATCTATCGATGGATCTCCCACTAAAATTGTGATTCACCTTCCAGAGGGGAAGATTCTGGAAATTAACTGCCTTTATTAGAAGTTTCGCTTTTTTGGCGATTTTCTCGGCATCACCTCGGTGGAGGCGTTATGGGTTACTATACCTATCTTCATGAAATTAATGTCCCAACTTTTCTACTTTGTGGCACAATAGTTGCTTTCTAATTCTCGTGAATTTATCTTTGTATGAAAATGCCTCAGCTCTTCGTGGTTTAGAGCAGTACCAGAACATAATCGCTAATAATATTGCAGCAAGTCATGTGGCAGGCTTTAAAAAAGTTGCTGTATCTTTTGAGGCTGTTGAGGGTGGTGAAATTGCAAGGTCTACACACGATAGACTTAGGCATGAAATGCCTGGTTCTTTCCCGGTAATGAAAAACCAGGTCGACTATATTGAGGGGGAACTACGTGAAACCTCTAACCCGATGGATATGGCACTTCGTGGAGATGGTTTTTTTGCACTCAAAAATGCTGGTGGAGACTCTGTCTATACTCGTGACGGTCAATTTTACTTTAATGCTGAAGGCACGATGGTCAACAGTATGGGGCATGAGTTTTCCGACTCTACTGGAGCATCCATATCTGTGATTCCCGGCCAAGGAGATGTTACGATTGATAAGGAAGGCCAAGTTTTTCAAATGGAACAGTTAGTGGGGCAGGTCGGTGTATTTGCTTTTGAAAACCCTCTCCTTAATTTACAGAAAGTCGGAGGCGGATTTGTGGCCAAAGAAGAAGGAGTGGTTCCCGAATCAGCAGACCCTGAAAATTTTACGATCCTGCAAGGCTTTCTCGAAAATAGTAATGTTTCTGCCATCGAGGAAATGATTGGATTAATCGAAGTTTCCAGAGCCCACGAAGCCAACCAAAAAATGATACAAACTTTTGACCAAAATATAGGAAAAGCAATTGGAACACTTGGTCAAACCAGCTAACAAAAATAATTATGAACTTATCCCTTTATTCCGGAGCGACTGGCATGCAGGCCCAGCAACTAAATCTGAATGTTATTTCCAACAACATTGCCAATGTAAATACAACTGGCTACAAGAAGAACAAAATTGAATTTCAGGATTTGCTCTACCAAAACCCTCGACAATCTGGAGGTCAAACGGGTGCGGGTAATGTTATTCCGACAGGAGTTGAAATGGGCAATGGTACTAAGGTAGTTTCCACCGCAAAAATTTTTACTCAGGGCCAACTTACTCAGACAAGCGAAAAGTTGGATGTGGCAATTGATGGAGGAGGATTTTTTCAAGTTGAGAAGGCTGACGGCACTGAGGCTTACACGCGCGACGGAGCTTTCAAGATTGGTCCAGATGGACAGATTACCACCGCAGACGCTTTGCCACTTGCCGCTGGCTTACAAGTTGACCCAGAAGTAACGAATGTATTCATTTCGCCCACTGGAGAAGTTTCTGCTGAAACTGCAGATGGTACTCAAATTATCGGCCAATTAGAATTAGTTCGTTTTCCAAACCCTTCAGGACTTAAGTCACAGGGAGGAAATTTATATATTGAAACTGAAGCTAGCGGTCCCCCCGAAATTGGTGCTCCGGGAGAAAATGGTTTTGGGGTGCTGCAACAAGGATATTTAGAAATGTCGAATGTAAATGTTGTGGAAGAGATGGTTAACATGATCATTGCTCAACGTGCTTACGAAGTGAATTCTAAATCCATACAGACTTCGGATGATATGCTTTCACGAGTCAATCAGCTCAAGCGATAATCGATGAAATTCTGTTTAATAGGGATTTCTTTATTTCTTGTATCTATCGTGAATGCGGGAGTTGAAAGGTTTCTCAAACCTATTTCTTTCCCTTCACATGCTGGTGATGGTATTCAAAAAAAGACATCCGCTTTTTTTTCCAATTCACACTCTTCACACACTTCCAGTAGCCATATCTCAGACTCAGGTAGTCAGTCATTGGATCGATCCATGCTAGAGGCTAGGCTAAGCGAATTACTCAAGCATCGCTACCAAGTCGAGGGTAAGGTATTGGCTTTTCTTGGTCGTGAATGGACTCCTCTCAAGGTTAGTTCTAATTTTCAAGTAAAGATTAGAGACTGTAATCCTGAGGAGCTTGTAGGAAGTACTTTTTCCCGTTTTAGCATTTGGGATAAAGGACAGAAAAAAGGTGATTTCTCTATGCCTTTAAGGTTGGCTCATATGCAGGATGTCTTGTTTTCCAAAGTACCTCTTACTCGTGGGGCAACCCCTACCTTGGGTAGTTTCGAACTCAGAGAAGTTGATGTGCTGAAAAGTCATGCAAATTCAGTACCCGCATCTGCCAAGCTTTCGGGGTATCAAATTGATTCTAACCTCAAACCAGGAAACCCACTAAAGTGGAATTTGCTTTCCAAAACAACCCTTATTGAAAAAGGCGACTTGGTAAATGTTTTTGCATCAGGAAATGGTATTTATGTCACCATGAAGGGCGTGGCTTTAGAAAATGGAGTAAAAGATTCTACGGTTCGTGTTAAAAATATTAGTTCCAACAAAGAATTTAGTGCTAAAGTGTTGGACGGAAACAGTGTCAAGGTACATCTATGATGTTTAATAAAGTATTTTTTATTCTTTTGTTATTTGTGGGTGCAGATGTGTTCGGCACTTCACTCTGGTTGAGAAGTTCCAGCGATCAACGAGGTTTATTTGGAGGGAAACGAGCATTCAAAGTTGGTGATCTAATAACAATTGATGTTGCGGAAAGTTCTTCTTTGGCTGCCTCACAGAATTCAGTCAGAAATCGTAATTCTCAAATTGAGAATGCAGTTCAACAGTTCCTTTTTGCAAACAGCAAAATGGGGACGCACAATGGTCAATTACCGTCGACTCAAATTGAAACTAAAAGCAACAGTCAAGGTGGTGGGTCGATTGCAAATACACAAGACCTCAAGGGACGTTTAAGCGTTGTTGTAATTGATGTGCTACCTAACGGCGTTCTCGTTCTTGAAGGTGCGAGGATGGTAACATTTTCGGGCGAAAGTTATTATGCCGTACTCAAAGGAATGGTTCGCCAGGAAGATATTGGCTTTGGTTTTAAGGACGGTTTACGTTACCGCAATATCGTTTCCTCACAGTATATTGCGGATGCTCAAGTTGAATTCGTATCCAAGGGAAGTTTGAATGATGCCCAAAAACAGTCTTGGTACCAGCGTTTAGCTTCCGTCATTAATCCTTTCTAGTCTTGCAAATGATTTTACGAATGCAATTCCTTAGCTTTGTTCTGATCCTCAGTTGCGTATCACTAAACGCCGCTAGAATCAAAGATCTTACGGATGTGCGTGGGAGTCGAAGCAATCAGTTATACGGTTACGGTATAGTTACAGGTCTAGCGGGTCAGGGAGATTCTCGTATCGAGTATACCGAGCTTGGCATTCTCAACGCCCTGGAAACCTTGGGGATCCGAGCAGACAAAGCAGATAAATCGAGAAATATTGCTGCGGTTATGGTAACTGCAGAAATAGGTGCTTTTGCTAAGGAGGGTGGGAAAATAGATGTTACGGTCTCTTCTATTGGAAATGCAGATTCTCTTCAAGGCGGAATCCTGCTTCAAACTCCATTAAGGGGTGCCGATGGTGTCGTATATGCTGTGTCACAAGGTGCAGTTTCTGTGGGAGGCCTCTCTGCCGGCAATGCTGGCGGAAATGTTCAGGTGAATCATCCAACTGTTGGAATGGTTACTAATGGGGGCACGGTAGAGCGAGAGATCCCTATTTCGATTGTCCGAAACAACTCCTTGGATTTGATTCTTCGTTCCCCAGATAATTTAACCGCTGTTAAAATGGCAGAGGCTATAAATAATTATTATCCTGGTACATCCTTAGCTGAAGATGGAGGGGTAGTGAATGTACGCATACCATCTACTTTTGCTGGCCAAACTACTAATTTTATAGCTGCAATTGGAGGTATTGATGTAAAACCAGATGTGCCCGCCAAAGTCATTGTCAACGAAAGAACGGGAACAATTGTGGCTACTCAAAATGTTCGTATCTCTCCGGTCGCTGTTAGTAGCAGTAATATAACGATCTTTCTTAATCCAACAACGGGGGTGAGCCAACCTCTACCTTTTTCACAAGGTGCTACAACTTTGATGGAGGGAGAAAATGCGGAGCTCATTGAAGAGGTTGGAAGGTTTGAAGCAATTGAAGAATTGGATCCACCAGGTGCTACTACGGTCAACGAATTGGCGACAGCCTTGAACAAGCTCGGACTAACCACTCGGGAAATGTCCTCGATCTTGCAATCAATAAAAAACGCTGGGGCCCTTCAGGCTGAACTCATTATAAACTGATGGAAGTAGAAGGAATAGGCTCAAAGTTTGTAGGCATGGACTCTTCTATGCTGACGGAAATGGTTCACTCGAAACATGCTTCAGACGAACAAAAAAATGCTGCGGTTAGTCAACAATTTGAGTCAGTCCTTGTTAAGCAGTTTTTAAACGATGCCTTAAAGCCGATGTTTAAAGGTGTTTTTAACGAGGATAGCGAGGGAAGTCGTCTTTATCGCCATTTCTTTACGGATGCTATTTCCGAGAGCATTGCCCAAGGTGGAGGTTTTGGCATATCTACTATACTGCAACAGCAATTGAATGGAATGCAGTCTTCACCGAAGGAAAAACTAAACCCTGACCACAATGGTTAATCTTTCTCAGGCTAACCAGGACTTATATAAGTTTGATTGGGAGGAGTTGTTGAACCTACTTCGTGATGAACTTCAAGAATACGGAGGTCTCATTGGCTTACTTAGTGCTCAGCAACAAAGCATCTTGAATCGAAAGGAAGATAGTCTTTTGCAACTTAACCAATCGGTGCAAACACAAATGGAAGCAAGTCAAATTCTCCAAAAACGCAGACAGGGTATGGTTTGCACGCTTGCTAAATCTTTTGGTGAATCAGAAAGATCGACCCTTAGTGAGTTGGTACCTCATTTCCCCGATGTGACTCGACCAATGTTTGAGAGCATCATTGAAGAAATCAACTCCCTTATTACTAGGGTTCGTGAGAAGGTCATGCAAAATCAGCGCCTACTGGCAAGGTTAGTTGAAGTAACAGATCAAATTTTAGGTGCTACCGACCCTGCTGGTCACTCAAAAACTTATTCCTCAACCGGAAAGAAAAAATCCCTTTCTACTGTAAATCGCTCACAACTGAGTGAGAGAGCTTGAACTTATCGCTTTTAAGATATGCTTGGTGAAATTGTAAAAACCACTAATGCACTGAGGTATCATGCAAAAGCCGCAGAAACTGCTGGTAGAAACTTAGCTCATGTAGACGACGAAAATTATGCACGGCAAAGGATTCTTCTCAAGGAAGGATCTATGCATTCTGAGCTCGGTGGTTTAAATACCTCAACTTTGAACCATAGCGGTTTGGAGCAAGCCAGGAATCCACTTCTTGACAAACGCTTGTTATCAGAGTTTGGAGAGTCATCTGCTCTTGATGCACAAAAAGAAATACTTGTTCTTTTACAGGCAACTCTTGGAGAAAGTATCGATCGCCAAGGGATTGATGGAGGACTTGATGATTTCCATGACAGTAACTTATCTGCAGGTGGGCTTGCCCGTGCCCTAGACGACTTGTTTAACTCATTTCAAGAACTTTCTGCTTCCCCTGACGAAGCAACCGCCAAACAAGAAATATTTAACAAGATTCAGACACTATCCAAGAGATTCAACGATGCAGGTGAAGGTTTAGACGAAATTGATTCTGTTTTATCTTCTAACGTCGAGCAATCGGTGTCTTCGGTCAACAGGCTTCTTAAGCAACTTCATGAGGTAAACCTTCAAATTAAACGATTTGAGCTTTTAGACCGAGGAGCAGCCGTTTCTTACCGTGATAGAAGGCAAGGCTTACTCGAAGACTTGTCCCAATTGATTGACTTTAAAATTGATCCTGAGGTAGATGAAAAAACTGGCAGAGAAACAGGATTTTGGGAGATTAATTCGACTGATAAAGATGGACAGGTGGTAAAACTTGTAAGTGTTAAAAATCTTAACGAAAATGCGGAGGAATCTCCCGTTTTTACCGCCACTTTAACCAAGGATTTTGGTAACATAGTAAGCCTGCAAAATGACGGCGGAACAGGTGCCAAAATCCGTGCAAAGATCGACGCTTCAGGTTCTTTAGGATTCGTCGAAGTCCTCGATGGTGGAACTCAGTATAGCGACACGAATGGTCCTGTACTTGTTACATTTGCTCCTCCTTTGATTAAAGAGGATTTAGGCGAAGGTAAAAGCCTGTCGAACTTTGAGACTGGCGAGGTTTTTAGCCAAGGTGGTGCCTTCTTTCAATCTTTGGGGCGAACCTTGGCAGGGTCTGATTTGCAGGACGATAAAATGTTTTTGAAAATTTCCGAGTTACCTCCATCTGGCAAGGTATTTCCGGAAACTGTTCGTCGATATTCTCATTTGGAGACTTTTGAAGAGAATGATCAAATTTATTACGAAGGTAAATTGTATCAAGCGACCGAAAAAATTGGTCCATCAAGTGTTTTAGCATTTGAGCAAAGTCGCGACTTAGCACAAGTATACCAAACTGGATCTGTACTCAAATATGGTGATAATTTTTATCAGTTAGAAAAAGATCTTCCTAATGGCAGTCGAATACCCGCTAATCTTTTAAAAGATGGAGGAAAAGCTGGTGAAGTTTTGGATGGATTTAAACTATTGGCAGTTGATGATCCTTTAATTGCAAATGCAGAAGAAGTCGCCTTACTTGATTCTCAAGTTGTTTCACGGGAATATTCAAAGGGCGAAGTTTTAAAATACGGAGATTCCTATTTTCAAGCTTGGAAGACTATTGAGGCTGGCACAGAAATTGTTGGTCTTGATGAAGGTGGAATTGTTTTAGGAAACGAATATGGTGGTTTGGTTGCCCTTGGTACTACACCTCCTAGGAAAGTTGATGATCTTTCTTATTTTACAACGACTACTGGCGAGAATGAACGATGGTTTCTTACACAGAGCTATGAAGCTGGTGATGTCGTGAAATTTGAAAATAATTTTTTCGAATTTAATGTTGATACTTTACGAGATATTGAAGTTCCTGGATTAAGAGACTTTCTTCAAAGTGGAGATGCTGGACAAATTGGTGAAGTTTTCGATGGCGTCGCTACTCTAATAGAAAATCCGAACCCTGAATTTGATCTTAGGAACGCTGGTCATTACCTGACCCTATCCAATGGTGATGATTTGCTTGTCAATGCAATGACCCAGCGGGCTCAGTCAATAGATAATTTCAAAAAATCAGAAGTTCCTATGCGTTTCCAAAGAAACGAGATTTATTTTTATGATAATCAGGGAGACCAAGGAGGAGTTACTCATTTTATTGTTACTGCGCCACCTCCAGATATTGACCCCACTGAATTCAATCCTGCAGATACTCAATGGCAAGAATACTTCAAGGTATTTAAGCCTCAACTTTTAGATGAAAATGATCCTTATACCATTATTCGAAAAACCTATCCCAATGGTCATAACTTAAATAATAGTTCATTAGTTGAACTTAACCTTGGGCTTGCTGAGGCAGTCATTAATGATGGAGCGATTCAGGGCTTCAATGTAGTAAATGGTGGAAATTCATTACCTTCTACGGATTCTGTATTTGTTGATGGTAAAAGATTGGATATACAAAATGGAGCGATCAAGGGATACCAAGATTCAAGGACTCAGCACTTAGATAAATTTCGTACTGATTTAAATAGTATGGTTTCTTCATTTGTTGAGCAAATTAACGGAATTTATAACCCTACCGATGTTCCAGGTTCGTATCTTTTTGGGTTTGATGCTATTCTAACTC
>ERZ807291.1916-NODE-1916-length-32614-cov-11.450413_pt1 | contig 32614 bp, 35 predicted proteins | sample MGYA00521257_ERZ807291 | MGnify/ENA primary metagenome ERZ807291 (study PRJEB31413, sample SAMN03169783) | marine metagenome | biome: Marine; feature: Water; material: Subsurface seawater | place: North Sea | collected 2011-04-28 | depth 1 m m ...
TATTCAGCTTCTTTTCTTACATCTACAATATCAATATCGTTATTGTCCATAAAAATACTTTCAAATTTATCAGGAGAAATAGAATTAATCGTATTTAAATCACCACCATCTTGTTCCCAAGAAGAAATACTACCTTTTAAATAGCCTAATACATTATCAAAACCAACTCGTGATAATCGAGTAATTGTTTCTTCTAACATATCCTCTTCAGTTACTAATACAATTGGAGTTTTTACATCCTTAATCAATGTACCAACCCAAGGGGCAAAACCTCCTTTAATACCAATAAACATAGAGTTTGGAATAAACCCTTTCACAAACACATCTTGATGACGTACATCTAAAATAACAACATTTTCATCTGAAGTAATAGTTTTAAATTCATCAATAGATAAAGCCGATTTACCTTTAGTTAAAATAGTATCAATATCTTCATAGCCTTTTTTATTCATTGCAACATTCTCTGGGAAATAAGCCGGTGGAGGTAAGATTCCCTCTATTACTTCTTGTATAAATTCTTGCTTAGTCATATCTGTACGCAAAGCATAGTTATTTACTTTTTCATATCCAATTGAGCCGATTGTTTCCTTGCTCATATTTTTCCCACAAGCAGAACCAGCACCATGCCCAGGATACACAATTACCTCATCAGGTAAAGTCATAATTCTAGTTCTTAAACTATCAAATAACATTCCAGCTAAATCCTCTTGAGTTAAATCAGATTTTTGTGCTAAATCAGGTCTACCTACATCTCCTAGGAATAAAGTATCTCCTGAAAACAAGGAGACCTCTTTTCCATTTTCATCAATAAGTAAATAAGAAGAGCTTTCCATAGTATGCCCAGGAGTATGTAGTAATTTTATAGTTACATCCCCTACTTTAAACTTTTGATTATCCTCAGCCACCAAACACTCAAAATTAGTAGTTGCAGTTGGTCCGAACACAATTTCAGCTCCAGTTTGCTGGGCTAATGTTAAATGACCACTCACAAAATCAGCATGAAAATGTGTTTCAAAAACATATTTAATTTTTGCTCCCCTATCAGCAGCCATAGAAATATAAGTTCCTACCTCACGTAAAGGATCAATAACTGCCGCCTCACCATTACTCTCAATATAATAGGCGCCTTGAGCCAAACAGTCTGTGTATAATTGCTCTACTTTCATTTTAATTTAATTCTTTTAATAATATATATACTGCCATAGCTAATACAAACCAGCCAAAACCTTTTTTTAATTTTTTCCCTTCAATAAAATTATTTAAGTAAATACCTAAAACAATTCCTATCATTGAAAGTCCTGCAAAAGTAATAAGGAAGCCCCAAGCAATTTCAATATTGCCTATATCTCCTAAAAATCCGATTAATGATTTTATTGCAATAATCATTAATGATGTAGCTACTGCCTTTTTCATTGGTAAGTTAGCAAATAATACTAATGCTGGAATAATTAAAAAACCTCCTCCTGCACCAACTAAACCAGTTAAAACACCTACGACTAACCCTTCAATAACAATTAAAGGATAATTAAACTGCACATCTTTTTTCAATACTACTTCTTTCTGTTCTCTTATCATACTAATAGCTGACGCTAACATGATAACTGCAAAGAAAATCATAACTACCATATCCTTTGTAAGGATAAAACTATCTAAAGTAAATATTACTTCAGGAATTGCAGGTACAATTATTTTTCTTGTTAAAAATACTGAAAGAAAAGAAGGTATAGCAAAAACTATACCTACTTTATATTCAATCATACCTTTTTGTGCATTTCTTATCGCACCAACTAAAGCTGTACTCCCCACAATAAATAAGGAATATGCAGTAGCCGTAACAGGATTTATACTTAATAAATATACCAAAACTGGTACCGTTAATATAGACCCTCCACCACCTGTTAATCCCAGAACAATTCCAATAACAAGTGCCCCAACTAATCCATATAAATTAAGTATTTCCATATGTACTGCTTATGATTTTTGTGAATCAACACTCATCCATCCTCCTCCATTATATACTTTTTCAAAACCATTTGATGAAAGGTAAGAAACTGCTTGTCCACTTCTGTTTCCAGATTCACAACACAGTACCATAGGCTGCATTGCTTTAAGCTCTTCAATTCTATCCACTAGCTCATCCAAAGGAACATTAACAGAACCTGAAACATTACCTCCCATAAACTCTCCTGGAGTTCTAACGTCCACAATTGTAATTGCTGGGTCATTAATTAAATCTTGTAAATTCATTTTTCTTTTTTTTAAATTATTTATGATACAAATAAACAAACTATTTTAATTCTATATTGTATACAAACTAGAAGAAAAATTGAAAATATAAAATGAGAGCTATTACTCCAATTTAATTTTATTTATTAATTCTTTTTTATCAATCATTCCAACATGTCTGAATTCCTCATTACCATCTTTAAAAACAATAAAAACAGGCACCCCTCTTACCTTGTATTTTTTCACTAGCTCTTTATTAGCATCAGCATCAATAAAAACAACTTTTACGTCCTTATTCTCTTTTTTAATTTCTTCAATAACTGGCTTCATCTTATTACAAGGAACACACCACTGTGTGCTAAAATCAAACAACACAACAGCATTACTTTCTATAATATCAAAAAATTCAATAACTGACATTGATTTTTGCTTTTTAAGAATTTCTCCTTTTGTAACTACAACTTTAAGACCTTCTGATTTCCATGCACCAAAACCACCTAATAAATTATATACTTTCTTAAAACCTAAGTCTTTCATTTTAGCAACAGTTTTAGAGCTCCTTCCTCCGCTCGCACAATACACATAGATAGGCACATCTTTCCGTATTAATGCCAACTTTTCAGTAAAATCAGATACATAAAAATCAATATTTGTTGCATCTTCAATATGCCCCTCATTTACCTCACCAATAGTTCTAACATCCAAAACAATTCCTTCATCAGAATTAATTAGTTTATTAAACTCTATCACACTAACATTATTAATTACTTGCGCTTCAATTGGCCCTAAAGAACAAGACACAAGAACAAAACTCACTAAACTATATATTATTTTTTTCATCATTTTTTTATTTTAAAAAATCTCTAATCAAATCAAAAAGCATTCCCCCCATAAACATACCATAAAGAGTACTTTTATAACATACTGAAGTTATAGCACATGTACCTGTAGAGCACCCAATATATTTCCAGTACAAATATCCTGATATTCCTCCAATTATCACTCCAATTATTATCATAATTGTTTTTTTAGACATTACTTATTTAATTTACTGTTTAAACTACTCCAACCTCCACCATTATAAACATCAATACCTCTTGATTTTGCAATGGAAGTTGCCTGACCACTTCTCATTCCTGATGCACAACAGAAAATTACTGGCTTCTTTAAATTTTCAATTTTTTTAATCTTGGATTTAATCTTATCTAAAGGGATATTAGTTGCAGCATTAATATGACCAGAATTGAACTCTCCTGGAGTTCTTACATCAATTATAATTGCTCCATCTTTAATTAACTGATTATAATCAGTTGTTTTAATCCCAAATAGTTTTTTTAATACTGACATTTTATTTAATTTTTAACACATCTGTAATTACACTTTTTAACGCTTTTTCATCCAACATACCAGCAGCCATTTGAGGAGATTCTCCCATAGGAACAAATAAAAGAGAAGGAATACTTCTTATTCCAAATGAAGCTGAAATCTCCTGCTCAGATTCAGTATTGACTTTATAAACATCTATTTTTCCTTCATATTTTTTCACAATATCCTCTAAAATTGGAGCAAGCATTTTACACGGTTGACACCAGTCTGCATAAAAATCAATTATGCATGACTTATCACCTTGAAAATTCCATTCTTTTTTATCTAATTCATAATTATGAACTCTTTTTTTGAAAGATTCCTTGTTTAGTTCTTTTATCATTTTTTATTTATTTTTAAGTTTGATAGTGCAAATAAAAGAAGAACAATTATAATAGAATGTAACAATTGTTACAGAGTAAATTTAGCTGTTAAAAATCAAGAATTTTAATTTGATTTCTATCAAGTTTTATATCTCCATCTATCTCCAATTTTTTAAGAATTCTGCTCACTACAACACGAGATGTATTTAATTCCAATGAAATGGTATTATGGGTAATTTTTAAAAATTCAGATTTATTTGCAATTACTTTATTCTTAAGGTATTTAAGTATTCTGTCATTCATATTCATAAAAGCTAAAGAATCAACTGCTTCTAACATCTCTGTAAAACGATTATTATAAGAACCAAACACAAACGCCCTCCAACTCTTATAATGCAACCAGTCCTCAAGCTTATGAACCGGTATAAGTAACAATTCAGAATCTCTTTCAGCAATAGCTTTAATCTCACTTTTAGCACCTTTCATGCAACAATTTAATGTCATAGCACAAGTATCTCCACCTTCAATAAAATACAAGATATAATCATCCCCATCATCATCAGTTCTAAAAACCTTGATAGCACCAGTAATAATTAAAGGCATAAAAATCATTTCCTGACCTATATCTATTAGATAATCGTTCTTCTTAACTTCTTTTAACTGAGCAACAATAGACATCTCATCAAGCAATGCTTTCTCAAATAGAAAAGAAAAATTAGCTTTAACTAAAACTTTTATATCCATTATATTAAATTTTAAACCCTTGATGTGGCTTTAAACTTACTCTGAGTTTATTTACTAAATCATCCGTTACAATCATATAAGAATCAGAAGAAAACTGATTCTTCTCTACAGTACCAAATTCAAAAACATCAATTCTTTCAGTTTTACAGTATTCTTTCAAATGAATTAGATGATGTGCAGCAGTTTTCAATGAACCTTCTCCACTAAAATTCCAAACTAATTTTACTTTCATATTTTTAAAAGAAAAAACCTTTTACTACTAGAAAAGGTATAAGAATATATAATATTGAATCTCTTATCAAAAAAAACATAAAGAAATAAAATCTTCCAACCCTCTTTTCTTAAAACACCTTTAAATCCATCTTCTTTAAAAACAGTTAAATACTCTTGAAGAAACTTACCTATTAATAACTTTTTAAATTTCATTTAGAATGATAAAATAGTTTTTTTAATAATAGCAATACACTCCATTAATTGCTCTTCCGTAATTACTAAAGGAGGCGCAAAACGAATAATATCTCCATGAGTTGGTTTTGCCAACAAACCATTGTCTCTTAGCTTTAAACATACATCCCATGCCTCCTTTCCGTTTTTAGGCTTTATAATAATTGCATTAAGTAATCCCTTTCCTCTAACAAGTGTAATCATTTCGTTATCGAAATCTCTTAGTTCTTTTCTAAATATCTTTCCAAGTCTATATGCATTTTCAGCAAGATTTTCATCAATAACTACTTCTAGTGAAGCTTGTGCTACTTTACAAGCAAGTGGATTGCCTCCAAAAGTAGATCCATGCTCTCCAGGCTGAATACAGAGCATAATTTCATCATCAGCTAATACGGCAGAAACAGGAAAAACACCTCCAGAAATAGCTTTACCAAGAATTAATAAATCTGGACGAGCGTCTTCATAATCACAGGCAAGCATCTTACCAGTACGGGCAATACCAGTTTGGACCTCATCAGCAATAAATAAAACATTATATTTATTACACAATTTCCTTACACCTTCCAAATAACCCGCATCAGGAACAATAACACCAGCTTCTCCTTGAATTGGTTCAACCATAAAAGCACAAACATTAAAGTCTTGAAGCTCTTTTTCTAGCGCTTCTAGATTATTATATGGAATCAAATCATATCCGGGCATAAAAGGACCAAAACCTTCATAAGAAGAAGGGTCGTCAGAACTAGAAATTGCAGCAAGTGTTCTACCCCAAAAATTTCCCTTGGCAAAAATAATCCTAGCTTTATTTTTTTCAATACCTTTCTTCATGTAACCCCATTTTCGGGCTAATTTATTAGCAGTTTCTCCACCTTCAACACCAGTATTCATAGGTAAAACCTTGTCATAACCGAAAAGTTTTGTTATAAATTGTTCATATTGACCTAATACATTATTATGGAATGCACGAGAAGTTAGCGTTAAAGTATCAGCTTGTTTTTTAAGAACATCTACAATTTTAGGATGACAATGCCCCTGATTTACTGCTGAATAAGATGATAGAAAATCATAATATCTTTTCCCATCAACATCCCATACAAAAACCCCTTCACCTTTTGCTAACACTACAGGTAAAGGATGATAATTATGTGCTCCATATTTATCTTCTAATTCCATATATTGTTTTGACTTACTCATTTTTTATAAAATTTATAATTAAAGTGCAAATATATAGATAGAAATTTAAAAAAGCTATGAAATAAAAAAGGAGGTGGAAATTAACCACGCCCTTCAAAAAACCTCACTTTTACTAACTAAGTGAAACGAAAAGTCTACATCATAATAACTAATATAAGAGCAAAAGATATTATCACAACTAAAAAAGTTAGCGATTTGTCAAAAATCTCATAGAAAATTGATGTTTGAATAATATTGATGCTTTTTTGTTAATATAATTTATTTTTGCAGAATGGGGAAAAATAGAAGACAACCAATTTTAATAGAAAATATTGAAATTATTGATACAGCAAGTAAAGGAAAATCAGTAGCTAAACATGATGGAAGAGCTATATTTGTACAAGGAGGAGTCCCTGGAGATATTTGCGATATTACTGTTCTTAAGCGGAGAAAGAAATATTGGGAAGCCAGAATTGAAAAAATACATACTTACTCTGAAAAAAGAACAGAACCAAAATGTGAGCATTTCGGAACTTGTGGTGGTTGCAAATGGCAAAACATGAAATACGAATCTCAACTTAGCTTTAAACAAAATGAAGTACTTAACAACCTAAAAAGAATTGGTGGGATTGATCTGCCTCGTCACCAAGAAATAATTGGAAGCAAAAATAAGTATTTTTACAGAAATAAAATGGAATACACCTTCTCTAATAAAAGGTGGCTTACCATTGAAGAAATACAATCAGAAGAAGATATAAAAGATAAAGATGCTTGTGGATTTCATGTTCCTGGAATGTTCGATAAAGTAATAAATCTGCATAATTGCTATTTACAACAAGAACCCTCAAATGCAATCAGGTTGTCAGTAAAAAAGTTTGCTGATAAAAACAATCTTGCTTATTTTGATATTCGCAATCAACAAGGGTTATTAAGAAACCTTATGATTCGTTCTTCCTCCACAAAGGATATAATGGTTTTAGTTCAGTTTTATGAAAACGATAAAAAGAACATCAATTTAATGATGGAACATATTAAAACTACTTTTCATGAAATTACTTCTTTATTATATATCATCAACCAAAAAGCAAACAATACTATTTACGACCAAGAAGTGATTTGCTATAATGGAGAAGATCATATCATGGAAGAGATGGATGGACTTTACTTTAAAATTGGAGCAAAATCCTTTTTCCAAACCAATAGCGAGCAAGCAAAAGTATTGTACCGCATAACAAAAGAACTTGCAAATATTACTTCTGATGATTTAGTTTATGACCTTTACACAGGAACAGGCACTATAGCACAATATATTGCTACTTCCGCTAAAAAAGTTGTTGGAATTGACTCTGTAGAAGAAGGAATAAAAGCAGCTTACTTAAATGCAGAACGCAATAATATTGACAACTGTACTTTTTATACAGGAGATATGAAAGAGATTTTTACAGATGAATTCATTTCAAAAAATGGAATTCCTGATGTAATCATTACAGACCCACCAAGAGACGGAATGCACAAAAAAGTAGTAGAACAAATCCTTAAAATTAGTGCCAAACGAATTGTATATGTAAGTTGTAATTCAGCAACACAAGCTCGAGATTTAGCTTTGATGGATGAGAAATATAAAGTCTCACATATTCAGCCAGTTGATATGTTTCCACAAACACATCATGTAGAAAACATTGTTGTTTTGGAATTAAAATAGTAATTTTAACGAAAAATACAAAGCCTTTTATCATCTCACTCCCTTACATCAATCCTGCAATAAGGAAAATAGAAGATGATATTTATTTAAAAATTGTTTGTATTTTAGTGCTGGAGATAATTATTGCAACATATGGAACTTTACAACTATTCTATCAAAAGGTATAAATAATTGGGAATAAAAAAATTATTAAAATGAAAACAAACAACATTATTACAGCTACTTTCATTGTTCTTTTGCTTGCAGAAATTTTACAACTTATAAAAAATTTTTATGAAAAGAGAAATTACAGTATCAGAATGGGAAATGCCAATTTGGGTAATTTTTATAGGGGGGACTATCCCTACATTCTTATCTTACAAACTGCTTAAACTTAAAAAATAATGAATGAGATTTGGGAAAAATTAATAGAGCTGTATGATGCAAATCCTATTTTATTTGGTTTTTTACTTTTCCTAGATTTAGCCATTTTATACTTAATAATTCAATACTTCTTTAACTAATGCTCTTAAGAATTCATGCTGATAACCCAGACCCAAGGCAAATAAAAAAAGTTGTGGACTGCCTTAAAGATGGAGGTGTAATTATTTACCCAACTGATACAGTTTATGGATTTGGTTGTGATGTAAATAATAAAAAAGCTATGGAAAAACTATGCCGATTAAAAGGTATAGATATTAAAAAACACAACCTTGCATTTGTCTGTTATGATTTAAGCCATATTTCTGATTTCACCAAGCATTTGGCAACCTCAGCTTACAAGTTGATGAAAAAAACATTACCAGGACCTTACACTTTTATTTTGGAAGCCAATAACGCCATCCCTAAGTTATTCAAAAATTCAAAAAAAGAAATTGGAATTCGCATCCCAAATAACAATATTCCTAGGGAAGTAGTAAAAGAGCTAGGAAACCCTATCGTCACTACATCAGTAAAAGATGATGATCTGTTATTAGAGTATAGTACTGACCCTGAATTAATTTATGAACACTTTGGTAAACTTGTAGATATGGTAATTGATGGTGGATACGGGGAGGCAGTCCCTTCTACAATTGTAGATTGCACCCAAAATAATTCTGAAATAATTCGTAAAGGAAAAGGAGATATTACTCCATTTCTTTAAGCAGCTTTATAAGCTGAGTAAGCAATAACTTTTTACCATTATTTACAATAACAAAATCAGCTAATTTTTCTTTTTCTGCTTGTGGCATTTGCTTATTCATCCTGCTTTTTATATCCTCAACTGAGCTTTCATCTCGCTTTTGAATTCTTGCAATTCTTAAAGTTTCTGTAGCACTTACACAAATAACTGCATCCAAGCCTAAGTTAGCTTCTGATTCAAATAAAATAGCGGCTTCTTTTATCACAAGTTTAGCCGTTTTAGCCTTGCACCAATCTTCAAATTTTTGCTTTACCACAGGATGGACTAAAGTATTCAACTTTGCTAAAGCAACATCATTATTAAATACAATTTTGGCTAGTTCTTTTTTTTGAAGTATGCCATTTACATATATATTTTTACCAAAAGCCAATTGCACAGCAATCATCAGTTTTTCATCCTCAACCATGCATTTTTTCGCCTCAACATCTGCATTAAAAACAGGAATACCCATTTGATGAAACAATTCAGCAACAAAAGTTTTCCCTACGCCAATACCTCCTGTCAAGCCTATCTTCTTCATGATTTCATTTTGCAAGAAAGTTTTTGATAAACGGCTTCATATTGCGGTAAAATATTTGGCAAATCAAAAGTATATGCATGTGCTAAAGCATTTTCTTTGAATAAATTTAGCTTATCATTATCTATCAATAAACTTAAAGTATCAGTTGCCATTTTTTTCACATCCCCTGCTTCTGATAAATAACCTGTTTTCCCATCAATATTTACTTCAGGAAGCCCACCAGTATTAGTCGATATCACAGCCACTTTACTCGCCATAGCTTCCAAAGCAACCAAACCAAAACTTTCTGTTTCGGAAGGTAAAATAAAAATATCAGCAATGGAAAGCATTTTTTCAATTACCTTTAACTTTCCTAGAAATTTCACTTTATCACAAATACCTAATTTTCGGCACAATTGCTCTGCCTTTAAGCGCTCAGGCCCGTCCCCAATCATTAATAATTTTGATGGAACTTCTTTTTGAACTTTATTAAAAATCTTGATAACATCTTCTACTCTTTTTACTTTTCTAAAATTAGAAATATGCGTTAAAATAAACTCTTCCTTTTTTGCAAATCGGTTTCGTAATTTCATATCATCTTCCTGCTGATATAAACTCATGTCAATAAAATTAGGGATAGCCTTTATCTCATTTTTAATATTAAAATATTCTAAAGTTTTACTTTTTAAATCATCAGAAACAGCAGTTACAGTATCTGACATATTTATCGCATATTCAATAACTGGTTTAAATGATTTATCCTTACCCAAAAGTGTGATATCTGTTCCATGCAAAGTAGTCACAATTGGAATGTCAATACCATGAGTTGCTAAAATTTGCTTAGCATTAACTGCTGCACTAGCATGTGGAATTGCATAATGAACATGCAGGATATTTAACTTCTCATGCAAAGCTACATCTACTAATTTTGAAGTCAAATTAAGCTCATAAGGTGCGTATTCAAAAAGAGGATAATCAGGGACACTTACCTCATGATAATAAATTTTTTCTGAAAAGATATCAAGTCTAAATGGTTGATCGTAAGAAATAAAATGTACCTCATGACCTTTTTCAGCAAGTGCAATTCCAAGTTCGGTCGCCACTACTCCACTACCACCATAAGTTGGGTAACAAACAATACCTATTTTAAGTTTCTTATTCATTTAAACTATCATAAATTACTTGCATAATTTCAGTTCTCACATCCATATTCAATAACTTCTTATTGTTTGCATTAGGATAAATTCTATTGGATAAAAATACATAAACTAAATCAGTTGATGGATCAGCCCAAGCCAAAGTTCCTGTAAAACCACTATGACCAAAGCTTGATAATGAAACGCATTGGCAAGTTGTACCACCTTCTTCTCCTTCTAGAACTGGTTTATCAAATCCAGCTCCTCTCCTATTATCATTATTAGGAAATTGACATTTCGTAAATTCCTTTATCACTTCTTTTGATAAATATTGTTCACCAGCATACTCACCATTTTGCAAATACATTTGCATCAATTTTGCTAAATCATTAGCATTAGAAAAAAGTCCAGCATGGCCACTAACACCACCTTGCATAGCCGATCCCATATCATGCACATACCCTTTTAAAAGCTGACTTCTGAATTCATAATCAAATTCAGTTGGAACAATTCTATTTGGTTTAATCCTACCCAAAGGTAAATATCCTAAATTTTCCATTCCAAGCCCTTTGTAGAATTGATCCTCAACAATATTATTAAGTTGCTTTTTATATTTCAATTCAATCAACTTCTTAAAAAAGTAGTATCCTAAATCAGAATAGCAATAATCTTTATTTTCTAATAATTCTGATTCTTTTATCTGCTGAAGAATTGAATCAGAAAATTGGGCCTGTAGATAAATTCCTTCAGCAACCTTAATAGGATATTCTTCTGATTCAAATTTACTATACAAAGTATCTCTTAAACTCATAATTCCAGAGACACTGTCCTTTTGTAAAGTTTGTTTGTAAAACGGAATCCAAGGGTATAGTCTGGACTGATGAGATAAAATTTCACGAAGAATTAAATCCTTTTTATCAGAGCTATCAAGAGGCAAATAAACACCTAGTCTTTCATCTAAATCAAGACTACCATCATCAACCATTTGCATTAAAACTGGTACAGTTGCTGCAATTTTTGTAATTGATGCTAAATCATAAATATCAGAATTTCTAACGGCTATTTTTTCATCATAAGTATGATAACCGTATGATTTATTAAAGAAAATATCTCCATCTTTTGCGATTAAAATCTGACAACCAGGTGTAGCCTTTTTAGCAATTGCATTTTCAGCAATACTATCAATTTTATAAAGCAAATCCGATCTGAAATTTATTTCTTCAGGTGAAACATATTTCATTCTAATAGGTTCAGTTTTTAAGCCTGAATTTATTTCATAATGATTAGATGTAACTGGTATTTTACCACTCATTCCAATACCACCAAAAATGGCTTGAGCACTCTGCTCTTGTGCTACTTTACTATTTTGATAACTAAGTAAAAGCGCATCAAAATTATTAATAAACAAAAAAGAATTCAAACTATAAGGATTTGCAAAAACAGAAACCACAACTTTAGATTGCAAAGCAATAGATTGCAATAAAATATCCGTTTTCTTATCAATCTTATAGGACTTCCAGGCATTTGCATTTGACTTGTGTACGCTAGCAATCACTAGATTAAATTTAGCTAATTTGTTTAATAAAACAGCCTGTTCAGAAGTAGTTGTTTTCTCAGAAATTGTAAAATGAGTAGTTGGAGCATAATTAGACAGCATAGACTGAAAGTCAGCACTACTTTCACCAATAGAAACAGAAGCAATTCGCAATGTATCTAATCTTTTTAAAGGCAGTAAATCATCATAATTCTGCAACAAAGTTAATGATGATTTTACCAACTTTTTATCTAATAGTTCCGTTTCATTTGTAATAATTTCATCAGCAACTTTTTCCAAATTTACAGGAGAATAATTATCTAACCCCATCCATTGTTTTGCTTTTAAAATCTTCAAACATCTTGCATCAATCTCTTTTTGAGTAATTTGATTTTTAGCAATTGCTTTTTTAATTTCCTCAATTGCTTTTGGAACATTCAAGGGATAAAGCAAAACATCATTACCTGCAAGCAAAGCTTTTACATCAACTATTCCTGGTTCATAAAAATCACTTACCCCTTTCATATTTAATCCATCAGTTATAGCCAAACCAGTAAATCCCAATTTAGTTTTTAGTAATCCATCTACTACCTTAGGTGAAAGAGATACAGCCAAATTCTTAGTTTTATCTAGTACCGGAATATGCAAATGAGCAACCATAATTGAGCCAATTCCATTATTAATTAGCTTTTTAAAAGGAACTAATTCTACTTCATCTAAACGATACTTCAAGTGGTGTACTGTAGGTAATGTTTTATGAGAATCAGCATCTGTATCTCCATGTCCAGGAAAATGTTTTGCACAGGCTAAAACCTTATTGTCTTGCATTCCCTTCATGTAAGCTACTCCCATCCGCCCAACTTTTGTAGGATTTTCACCAAAGGAACGGTTATTAATAATAGGGTTTTTAGGGTTTGAATTAACATCAACAACAGGAGCAAAATTAATGTGAGTTCCTATAAGTTTGCATTGACGCGCTACCTCTTCTCCCATTTGATAAATCAAATTAGTATCTTCAATAGCACCCAAAGTCATTGGCCAAGGAAAACTCAATGAAGAATCCAATCGCATAGCCACTCCCCATTCTGCATCTATAGCAATCATTAAAGGAGTTTTAGTTATTGACTGATAATAATTAGTCAACTTGGCTTGCCTAACAGGACCACCTTGCAAAAACATCAAACCACCAACTTTATAATGTTCAATCAAATCAGTAATTTGTTGTTTATGTGCATCTCCTTGATTAGAGTAAGCAGTAACTACAAATAACTGCGCAATCCTTTCTTCTTCTGATAAAGTGAGCAAAACGCTATCAGCCCAAGAAGTTGAATCAGTTAAGAAAACAGCTTTACTTTGTGCATTTATATTGTAAACATTACTAATAAAAACTATAAAAAATAATATTAAAATCTTAAATTTTATCATAGCTGTAAAATTAAAAATTGTAGCTAAAATCAAAAAGAATTAACAAAAGTAAAATCATTACTTATCAACTAAAATATTTAATACTTTTGTGAATATGCCAGCACCAAAGATTCCATCATTTATTAAAACAGGAAATAATAAAAGATTTTTGTTTAAACCAAGGTATTATGATGAAAGAAAGGAGCGCATTGAACAACTAAAAAAAGAAGGGGAGTCTCCTCTAAAATTCAAAAGACAAAAGCTGAAACATCCATTACAAAAAGGGAGTGGAAGAAAAATTCTATTTTTGATTATTATTTTATCTTTGCTTGCGTACAAATTCATTATTAATTAAGCCAGATTTAACATTGGATATCATTCAATTATTACCAGATCATGTAGCTAATCAAATTGCAGCCGGAGAAGTAATTCAAAGGCCAGCATCAGCTGTAAAAGAAATGCTAGAAAACGCATTGGACGCAGGAGTATCCGAAATAAAATTATTCATTAAAGATGCAGGGAAAACACTTTTGCAAGTAGTAGATAATGGATGTGGAATGAGCGAAACAGATGTAAAAATGTGTTTTGAACGCCATGCAACATCAAAAATTAAATCAGCAGATGATTTATTTGAAATACAAACAATGGGATTTAGAGGAGAAGCAATGGCATCTATTGCTGCTATTGCTCATGTAGAGGTCAATACAAAATTAACATCTAATGAACTTGGAACTCATTTAATCATTGAAGGAAGTGAAATAAAAACACATGAGGATTGTGCAACAGCTAATGGAACTTCAATAAAAGTTAAAAACCTTTTTTATAATGTTCCAGCAAGAAGAAATTTCTTAAAATCTGATAAAGTTGAGATGCGACATATAACTGAGGAATTCACAAGGGTATCACTAGCAAATCCGAATGTAAAAATGCAAATGTTTCATAATAATAACGAGATTTTTCATCTTCCAATAAGTAATTTCAGACAAAGGATAGTAAATATTATTGGTGGTAAAAAGAATGAAAAATTAGTTCCTATAAAAGAAGAAACTACTGTTGTTAAAATTAATGGGTTTGTAGGAAAACCAGAAGCTGCAAAAAGAACAAGAGGTGAACAATACTTTTTCGTAAATGGTCGATTCATAAAAAGTAATTATTTAAATCATGCTATTAGTAAGGCATTTGAAGAATTGATTCCTCATAATTACTTCCCATCTTATTTTATCAATTTAGATATTGATACAAAATTAATTGACATCAATATTCATCCTACAAAAACAGAAATAAAGTTTGAAGATGAACAAGCTATTTATGCAATTATTAGAGCTTGTGTAAAACGATCGTTAGGCGCATATAACATTGCGCCAACTATTGATTTTTCTCAAGAGCTTTCATTTGACTTAGGATATAAACAAAGCAAAAAAGCAACAATAAAAGAACCAACAATTAAGGTTGATTTATCTTACAACCCTTTCAAAAATAAAATCGGAAACCAATCAATACAAACAGAAGAAAAATGGGGAAATCCTTCTTTAGATGAAGATTTTGTTCTAGAAGACAAAAATACTGATTTTCAACAAATAGGAAACCATTTTATAGCTGTACCAAATGAAAATGGGTTGCTTTTAATAGACCAAAGAAGAGCACATAAAAGAATTTTATTCGAATATTTCACAAAGGTTTTAAATAGCAACAAAGGACAATCTCAACAATTATTATTTCCCAAAGAAATCGAATTGAATAAATCAGAAATTGGAATAATTATTGATATGACTGATGAACTGAACAAAGTTGGATTTAATTTTGAGGTAAAAGAAAACCACATTTCAATAAATGGAATTCCTCCAGAATGCCAAGAGGAAAACTTGCAATTTGTAATTGAAGTTTTAATTGAACAACATAAAAATTCAGAAGATTTACTAACTGAACAACAAAATAATTTAGCAGTTTCACTTGCTAATTCTCTTGCTATAAATGAAGTAAAAAAGTTAAGCTCTGAAGAAATGATTAGATTAAAAAATGAATTGCTAAAATGTGAATCACCAAGCGTATGCCCAAAAGGAAAACGAACAATGATCAATATAAAAACTACTGATTTAGAAAAATACTTTTAACATGTACAGACCAACATCATTTAGAGAATTACCAGAAATAATTAAGAATCTATTAATTATAAATGGGCTATTATTCCTTGCAACTATTTCTTTAGAAAGTTATGGTATTGACCTTACACAGCTTTTAGGTTTACATCAGTTTCAATCAGAAGATTTTATGCCTCATCAATTGATCACGCATTTCTTTATGCACGGAAATTTTACTCATTTATTCTTTAATATGTTTGCCCTTTGGATGTTCGGTAAAATTCTGGAAAATGTATGGGGAGCTAAAAGATTTCTTATTTATTACATGATAACAGCTTTAGGAGCTGCCGCACTTCACTTAGGAGTTAGTCAGTATGAAATAATGAGTTTACAATCACAAATCAATCCATCGGATTTAAATGTTTTATTAGAAAACGGAAAAAGTGTTTTGGAAGGTAATCAAAACTACACTAATGCTTTAATGGGAAAATTAAATCTATTAATCAACACCCCGACTGTTGGTGCATCAGGAGCTGTTTTTGGTATTTTATTAGCATTTGGAATGCTGTTCCCTAATACACTCTTATATATCTACCTTGCTATTCCTATAAAAGCAAAATATTTTGTAATGATTTATGGAGCATTGGAACTTTACTCAGGTTTAAGTAATAACCCTGCTGATAATGTTGCTCACTTTGCACACTTAGGAGGAATGTTATTTGGATATATACTACTTAAATATTGGCAAAAGAACCACACACAATTTTATTAATGGATAATATTTTAAATAATCTAAAACAAGAATTTAAGAAAAGTACTATTTTAAATAAACTAATCTATATTAATGTAGGAATGTTTTTATTATTCAGCATATTAGAAGTTTTATCTTTTATGTTTCAGCTTGATATTTCCATATTATTAAACAAACTTTACTTACCAGCAGAAAATAGCAGGCTTATCAGTCAGCCATGGGCTTTCATTTCTTATATGTTTTTACATAGTGGGTTTATGCACCTTTTATTTAACATGTTGTGGCTACATTTTGGCGGAAAAATATTTTTGCAATACTTACATCCAAAACAACTTTTAAGCACTTATATTCTAGGCGGAATTAGTGGCGGATTACTTTTCATAATCTCATACAATTACATACCCTCTTTACAAGTATATCTCTATGGATCACAAGCTTTGGGAGCATCAGCTTCTGTGTTAGCAATTATTGTTGCAATTGCAACTTACAAACCCAATTATAGCGTTCAACTTCCTTTTATAGGTTTTGTAAAATTAAAACACATTGCAATATTCACTGTTGCTCTGGACATCATCAGCATTCCTAAAGCAAATAGTGGAGGACATATAGCGCATATTGGAGGAGCTATTTTCGGATATATCTATATTAAACAGTTGCAAAAAGGAAATGATTTTAGCACAGGTTTTACTAACTTCTTTGAAAGGTTAATCAATACTTTTAAAAACAAAAGCGAACTAAAAACGGTACATAAAAGAGCTAAAACTGATTATGAGTTTAACTCAGGAAAATCAGCTCAACAAAAAGAGATTGATAAGGTTTTAGAGAAAATCTCAAAATCAGGATATGAGAGCTTAAGTAAAAAAGAAAAAGCAACACTATTTAGTGCGAGTAAAAAATAGATGAAAGGGTTATCATTATTTAACAAGTTACTTTATTTGATAAACTCCCTGAGTTTGTTTATACTACTCCTCTCCTATTTGTCTCCATTTATTAGCCCAGCTATATTTTGGCCTATAGCATTTATTGGCTTATTATTTCCAATTCTATTTTTGCTTAATTTAGCATTTTTAATTTATTGGCTAATCGGTTTTAAAAAACCTATATGGGCAAACCTTATTATTCTTTTATTAGGTATAGGAAATATTGGAGCATATTTCGGAACAAACCCTGATGCTACATCATCAGAAGAAAATACAAAAATATTATCCTATAACGTAAGGCTCTTTAACAGATATGAATGGTTAGAAAATCCGAATGTGAAAGAAGATATTTTTAGTTTTTTTAAAGAAGAAAATCCTGATATTTTGTGCATACAAGAGTTTTATAGTCCCTATGAAATTCCAGACTTAAACTATCCTTACAGACATATAGGATTGCAAAGCAAAAAAAGCCAATGGCATATGGCTATTTACAGTAAACACCCTCAGATAAAAAAGAAAACGGTAAGTATAAAAGGGGAGCGGATGAACAACACTTGCATCTATTCTGATATGATAATAAATGAAGATACAATTAGAGTTTACAACATACATTTAGCTAGCAATTGGTTTAAAAATACTGACTATTCATTTATTCAAGATCCACAGAAAGAGAAAGTAAAAGAAGGAATTATTGGAATTACAAAAAGAATGAAAAGCAGTTTTATTAAGAGAGCTGAAGAAGTAGAAATAATAAAACAGCACATGGCCGATTGCACTTATCCGATTATAGTTTGTGGAGATTTTAATGACACCCCTCTCTCCTATGCCTACAACTCAATAGAAGGAGATTTGAGTGATGCATTTAGCGTATCAGGAAAAGGAATTGGTGATAGTTTTGTGAAAATTCCAGCTTTAAGAATTGACTATATTTTGCATGACAATGAACTAAAGAGTAGCAATTACCAAAAGCACAAACAAGTCCTTTCTGATCATTATGCTGTAAGTTGCGAAATTGAAATTGGAAATTAGTCTAAATATTTTAGTATTTAAATATCAGATTAAAAACTAACAACTAATTATTATCTTTACCCCATGCAACTATTCTTTATAGAAAAACCAGAGAGCGAAATTATTCTTTCCAAGGAGGAAAGTAAACATGCTACTAAAGTTTTAAGAAAAAAAGAAGGGGACATACTTAACTTTACTGACGGGAAAGGTAGTTTTTACAAAGCTGAAATAACAATTGCTGATACTAAAAAATGTAGACTGCAAATAATAAGTAGCAAACAAAAACCAAAACAACACAACTACCATTTACACATTGCTATTGCTCCAACAAAAAATATGGATAGGTATGAGTGGTTTTTGGAAAAAGCAACTGAAATAGGAATAGATGAAATTACCCCTATTATTTGCGACCACTCTGAACGGAAAGTTTTAAAAACTGAAAGATGCAACAGAATTTTACTTTCTGCTATAAAACAATCCTTAAAATTCCATTTGCCAAAACTGAATGAAGCAATGCCTTTAAAAGACTTTTTAGAACTAGATTTTGAAGGCAATAAGTATATTGCCCATTGTGAGAAAAGTGATAAATTAGAACTGAAGAATGTGAAATTAGAAGAAAAAACTTTGATTTTGATAGGGCCCGAAGGTGATTTCTCTCCTGCTGAAATTGAAATAGCTTTGCAAAACCAATTTAAAGCTGTAAGTTTGGGCAAAAGCAGATTACGTACAGAAACAGCAGGAATAGTAGCTGTCCATACTATAAATTTAAAATACTAGAATGAAAAAGCTATTTTTAATATTAATGTCTCTTCCAATTCTATTAATTGGGCAAAACACCTACCAAATAGCAGTACTTAAATATAATGGTGGAGGTGATTGGTACGCAAACCCTACTGCACTGCCCAACCTTATTGCTTTTGCAAACGAGAACATAGGTACTAACATAAAAACTGAACCAGCAACTGTAGAAGTTGGAAGTAGCGCTATTTTTAATTATCCTTATTTACACATGACAGGGCACGGAAATGTAGTATTCAATTCCAGTGAAGCTGAGAATTTACGCACTTACCTTTTAGCAGGCGGTTTCCTGCATATAGATGATAATTACGGAATGGATGCTTTTGTCCGTACTGAAATAAGAAAAGTTTTTCCTGAAACTGATTTAGTTGAACTTCCAACTAATCATCCTATTTTTCATGGGAAATATGAGTTTCCTAATGGCTTGCCAAAAATCCATGAGCATGATGCGAGTCCTGCTAAAGCGTATGGGATAATTGTTGATGGGCGTTTAGTTTGTCTTTATACCTTTGAATCAGATATTGGTGATGGTTGGGAAGATGTAGAAGTTCATAATGACAGTGATCACATAAGACAAAAAGCACTACAAATGGGAGCAAATATTTTGGAGTATGTGTTCTCTAACTAATCTTTAATCAACAAAAACTCAACTTCTTGCGGATAGAGACGCTCAAGTTTCACAAAAGACGGCAAGTTATTTATCTGCACTTTTAATCTTTTGGTGTTTTTATCTAGTTCAGACGCATTAACTGTAATGTTTAAAAAATCTGTTTTTAAGAAATTATACTTGCTCTTTGGCAAGCGAATAGTAGCACTAATCTCATTAGGAAACAACTTCAATGTAAAACCTTTTTTAAGATTTTCAACTTTAACTTTTTGGGTCATTTTCTGCTCAATAAACTGCTCAACATTTATGGTTACACTTAATTCTGTTTCTTTAGTTTGTAATCCTTCAGGAATAATCAAATCAACTTTAATACTAGTATTCTCAAAAACATTATCAAGTTTTAAAAGTTCAGTGGAAATTTCAGTTAATGAATCTAATACATTTTGATCTCCATAAATCGTGATTTTTTTAGGATTTAACTGTATTTCTGATGACATCCAATATTCACTTTTTAGAGTAATATCATCAAACAACTTTATAGGTACTTCTTTTTTGGTTTTATTAGCAAAAGGAACAATTAATCGTTCAGGACTTAAATCCATTATTTCCATTGAACTTCCTAAAATCTCAGCTATTTTTTCTCTTTTTGAATTTAAAATCCAAAATAAATTCTTGCCATTTTTAATAGGCTTAGAGTTAGCGATTTCATAGTCCAGTTTTAATGTCTTGAAATTAAAAAAATGATAAAAAACAATGGAGAACCCTGGGGCTTTTACCCTAGCTTCTATAAAATCAATGGAGGAATTAATCTCAACTAAATCAGTAGGGTAATTCTTGTAATTTACAGCAATGGAAAGAGTTGTTTCGTGTGTTTTTGAAAGCATACTCAAAAACCAAAAGGAGAAGGAAATAAAAAGAAAAAGTGCGTAAGTATTTAACTTCTTATTTTTTGTAACTAACTTAAAAAAATGAGCTATTGATTTTTTTAAGTTGATAGACATTATTTTTGCTCTATACCAGCATCTCCACTCATTGATACTGCAGTTTTTTCAATTTTCAAAGTATTTCCTGCCATAACCTCAACAATAAAAGTATCTTCTTTTACATCAGTAATTTTACCATGAATCCCTCCAATGGTAACTACTTTATCACCTTTTTTAAGTTCTGAACGATATTCACGCTCTTTTTTTTGTTTCTTAATTTGAGGGCGAATCATAAAGAAATACATTACGGCAAAAATCATACCGAACATAATTAACGAACTCATACCTGTACCTGCTGCTTGTAATAAAATCATATTATTCTGTTTCTGGAACTAAAACAGTTCCTTTAATTGTTAAAACCTTTGTACTTGGAATAGCATTGGTTACCAAAGTTACTGTTTGGTTTTGCTTTCCTTTTTTATTTCCACTATTGAAAGTAACTGCAATTATTGCTTCATCACCTACTGCAACTGGTTCTTTTGGCCACTCAGGCACAGTACAACCACAACTTCCTTTTGCTGAGCGAATTAATAAAGGAGCATCACCAGTATTTTTTAATATAAACTCTGTACTCACTGACTCCTTTTGATGCATTTCACCAAAATCAAAAAAGTCCTGAGCAACTTCAAGTACAGGCATTGCAACAGCATCAGCATTTTCATTTGCTGTTAGAGGATTATTTATTAAATCAGTTGTTATTTTTTTATCATTAGAGCAAGATGCTAAAACAATTACTAATAATATAAGGGTGAAAAATGTTTTCATATTCAATTTCAAAACTAAGTAATTTTATTAAAATAAACCTCTACCAATTTTTTTAATCTTGCCGTCTCTAGTATATGTCTTTACAAAATTATCTAAAAGCCCATTAACAAACAATTTACTTTTTGCTGTGCTGTAGTATTTTGATATTTCTATATACTCATTCATAGAAACTTTGACGGGTAAGTCTGGCATTGATAAGATTTCTGCAAAAGCCATTTTTAAGAAAAGTTGATCCATTTTCGCTATACGATCAAGTTCCCAATTTCTTGCAAATTTTACAATAATCTCTTCATAGTTAGAATTATTATTAATTGTATTTCTAAATAACTTTAATGCAAATTCTTTATCAGAACCGTCCTTAAAAGCTCCTTTAGTATCCATGCTTTTATCCTCTTTAATATCACCAAAAATAATAGCTGCAATAAATGGCAAATCATCTACCCAGTAAATACTTCTTTCTTCAAAAATATGATGTACAAGTTCATTTTTAAGAATGTAATCGTTTAGGGCGTTAATAATAAATTTCTTATCAACCTCAACATCTTTATTTTCATTAGCAATGTATTTTTGATACAGGTCAGACTGATAAAGTTCCTTAAACAACTTATGCACAATATCATGATCGTTTTTAATCCAAATACCTGAAAATTTCTCTACTTTATACATCACATCCAAATCATTTCTAACTCTTGTAATAATATCATTATCAACAAAACGAGTATTCGGATTTAAATCCAATGCAGTAGGCAAATGCTTTTTCTTCCCTTCTTCATAGAAACTATCAGCATGCTTTACAAGCTGAATCCATAATGAGATGATTACTAATTTTAGTTCTACTACTTCATCAAAATGCTTTAGCATTGCTCTTTCAGCAACTGGCATTTCATTTACTTTAGTGGAAAGGTAAGAATATAATGACTGCATTACTTTTACCCTGATGTGTCTTCTACTTAGCATCTAAATTATGCGTTTTTTCTATCGTTAATTCTTTGTTCAGCAATCTCTAAAGCAGCAGCATGAGTTGTTATATCCTCTAGCTCAGATTTCTTTAAAATCTCCAAAGTTATATTGTAAATCTCTCTTGTTTGTTTGATTGCATGCTCTTTATCATATCCTTTAATTTCAGAATATACATTAATTAATCCTCCTGCATTGATTAAGAAATCAGGAGCGTAAACTATTCCTTTATCAGAACATAATTGCCCGTCTCTTACCTCATCAGCTAATTGATTATTTGCAGCCCCAGCAATGATCTCACATTTTAATCTACTTAAAGTAGAAGGATTTACTGTTGCACCTAAAGCACAAGGAGCGTAAATATCAATATCTAAATCATAGATTGCATCTCCCATTACAACATTAGCGCCAAATTCCTCAGCAAGCTCAGCTAATCTTGTTTCGTTAATATCATTAATAATTACCTTAGCACCTTCTTCAGTTAAGTGTTTTACTAAGTTTTCTCCTACATGGCCAATGCCTTGTACAAGTACAGTTTTTCCGTCTAAATTATCACTTCCCCATTTGAATTTTGCAGAAGCTTTCATTCCCATATAAACTCCAAAAGCAGTAACTGGTGAAGGATCACCACTTCCTCCCATACTTTCAGGAATACCAGTAACATGCTTAGTTTCCATACGCACAAATTCCATATCCTTAGTACTCATTCCTACATCTTCAGCAGTTATATATTTACCTCCCAAACTATCAACATACTCACCAAACTTACGCATTAACGCTTCAGTTTTTTGAGTTGTAGCATCACCAATAATTACAGCCTTACCACCACCTAATTCTAAGCCAGAAATTGCTGCTTTAAATGACATTCCTCTTGAAAGTCTAAGTACATCTTGTATTGCATCTTCTTCATTAGCATAATCCCACATACGAGTACCTCCGAGTGCAGGACCTAAAGTTGTATCGTGTATAGCAATAATTGCTTTTAAACCTGTTTCACTATCTTGACAAAAAACCACTTGCTCGTGTCCCATCATAGTCATTTTGCTAACTACTAAACCTTCATTTGTAATTTTTTTTTCTGCATTTACTATTCTCATAAGTATGTCAAATTTTAGTTATTTAATCAGATAACCCACAATTAAAATAGAAATAAATCATATTTTTAAAGGGGTCGCGAATTTACTTATTATTTTTGGCAAATCAATTAAAGTACTTAATCAATTAATGAATCCACTATTTTACCTCAATAAATTTTTTTGGAAATATCGAAAATTACTACTGATAGGAACTTTTTTTATAGTAGTCTCTAACCTCTTTGCACTATACCCAGCCGAGTTTGTAAGAAAAGCATTTGATGCCGTGCTTTTAAGCGTGAAGGAAGGTACAAACACAGAACAAGGAGTAAAAGACACCCTTTTAAAATATGGAGGGCTAATAGTGGCTTTTGCAATACTCAAAGGAGTGTTTATGTATTTTATGAGGCAGACCGTGATTGTAATGAGCCGTAAAATTGAGTTTGATTTAAAAAATGAAATCTATCAACAGTACCAAAACCTTAGTATGAGTTTTTACAAACAAAATAAAACCGGGGATTTAATGAACAGAATATCAGAAGATGTAAGTAGAGTAAGAATGTACTTAGGACCTGCACTAATGTATGCAATAAATATCTCAATACTGTTTTATTTAGTTATCAGTAAAATGTTAAGCATCAGTTCGACCTTAACATTTTACGTGTTACTTCCTTTACCAATACTTGCAATACTCGTTTATTTTGTAAGTAGTAACATCAACAAAAGAAGTGAAAAGGTACAAGCACAACTATCAAAAATTACAACCATATCACAAGAAACTTTTTCTGGAATAAAAATTATTAAATCCTTTGGAAATGAAACAAACACTTGGAAAGTTTTTTTAAAATCATGCAAAGAATACACCCAAAAACAATTGCAACTAGTAAAGATAGAAGCCTTCTTTTTTCCACTTATAATAACTTTAATAGGTGCAAGTACTATACTTACAATTTACACAGGAGGACTTGAGAGCTTTAAAGGAAACATCACAACAGGAAACATTGCTGAATTTATTATTTATGTAAACATGTTAGCTTGGCCAGTTGCATCAGTTGGGTGGATTACTTCAATAGTGCAAAGAGCAGCCGCATCACAAGAAAGAATTAATGACTTTTTACTACTAAAATCAGATATAGAAAACATAAATAAAGCTGTAACTCCTATTACAGGAGATATTACCTTTAAAGATGTAAATTTAAAATATAAGGACACAAATATAGTAGCGCTTAACAATATCAACTTTACAATAAAAGAAGGCTCTACTCTTGGAGTATTTGGAAAAACAGGAAGTGGAAAATCAACTATTGCGATGCTAGTATGCCGACTGTATGACACAACAACAGGAAATATTACTTTTGGGAATATAAAAATACAAGATTTGAATTTATTTAACTTACGCTCCTGCATAGGATATATCCCACAAGATGGTTATTTATTTTCAGGAACTGTAAAAGAAAATATTGCATTTGCAAGCAACACTTTAAATGAAGATGAAGTAATTAATGCAGCGAAAAAATCAGAAATACTTGATGAGATTGACAGCTTTACTGATCGATTTGAAACCATAATTGGAGAAAGAGGTGTGCAACTATCAGGAGGACAAAGACAAAGATTGGCCATTGCCAGAACCTTTTACAAAAAACCGAACCTCTTTATATTTGATGATTGCTTATCAGCCATTGATGCTACCAAAGAACAACAAATACTTAAGAACCTAAAGATAGAAAGTAAAGGAAAAACATCAATAATAATTAGCCATAGAGTTTCGACACTAAAAGAAGCTGATAAAATCATTGTACTTGAAAAAGGAGAAATAATTGAAGAAGGAACACACCAGGAATTACTAACTAAAAAAGGTTTTTACTTTGACATATCTCAAAGTCAGAATAAATCAAGTTAATGGTTAAATATTGTACTATTTTCTAATTATTAATTATTTTCTATATTTGGCAAATCATTAAAAACTAATAAATGACTGAGAAGCGAGAGATAAAAGATATATTTTCAAAGAAAGTAAAAGCAGGTAGAAGAACCTATTTTTTTGATGTAAGAGAAACAAAAGCAAGTGACTATTACATGACACTTACTGAGAGCTTAAGAGATTTTAATGAAGATGGTGTTCCAACCTACAGAAAACACAAGATATACCTTTACAAAGAAGATTTTACAAAATTTAAGGATGCATTTGAGGAAGTAAGTAACTATATTATTGAAGAAAAAGGAGAAGAAATAATTTCAGATAAAAAGTTTAAAAAAAGGGAAGAAAAGCCTGCTGAGAAAAAAGAAGTATCATCTACTGACTTTACTGAAGTTAACTTTGATAATTTAGGAGAGGATTAAAATAACCCCACTCAAAAAAACAAGTGAAAGCCCTACCAATTGTTAGGGCTTTTTTCTTAACAACTCCCCTATTTTGTTGATAATTACATTAGTTTTCAAAGAGACTATTAGGGATTAGCATAGTACTTTTATAGCCGTAAAAATAGACTATAATTATGGGAAGAACAATTGCAATTACAAACCAAAAAGGAGGGGTAGGGAAAACAACAACTGCTATGAATTTAGCAGGGAGTTTAGGAGTGCTAGAAAAGAAAGTATTACTTGTTGATGCTGACCCACAAGCCAATGCTACATCAGGAGTAGGACACAACCCACAAGAAATAAAACAAGGAATATATGAATGTTTAATTGGAAATGTTATAGCTAAAGATTGTATACTTGAAACGAGAAACCCTAACCTTGATTTACTACCAGCAAATATTGATTTGGTAGGTGCCGAGCTAGAACTTGTAAACCTGGAAAAAAGAGAGTATCAGATGAAAAAAGTACTTGATCCTATACAAGATAATTACGATTATATTATTATTGATTGTGCTCCATCATTAGGGCTTTTAACTTTGAATGCTTTATCATCAGCAGATAGTGTAATAGTACCTATACAATGCGAATATTTTGCTTTAGAAGGTCTTGGGAAATTACTAAACACTATAAAAGTAGTACAACAAAGGCTCAATATTAACCTAGAGATTGAAGGGCTACTACTTACTATGTATGATACTCGTTTGCGCCTATCTAACCAAGTAGTTGAAGAAGTAAAAAAACACTTCCAAGACATGGTATTTAAAACAATTATCCAGAGAAATGTGCGTTTAGGAGAAGCACCATCATTTGGAGAAACAATTGTAATACATGACGCTACAAGTAAAGGGGCGATCAACTACCTTAATTTAGCTGATGAATTACTTAAAAAACTGCAAGTAACTGTATAATTATGACAAAAAAGAAAAGCTCATTAGGTAGAGGGTTAGCATCTATATTAGGGACTAGCACTTCTGACATTACAAGCAAACCAACTACTGATATAAAAACTGAAACTCCTGTTGTAGGAACAACTCATGAAATTCTTATTTCACAAATAGTAACGAATCCATTTCAACCAAGAACAGAGTTTGATCGAGAAAAATTAAATGAGTTAGCTATATCTATTGAACATCTAGGAATCATTCAACCAATTACAGTTCGTGAAATGGGATATGATAAATTCCAATTGATTTCTGGAGAAAGAAGATTTAGAGCATCACAAATTGCAGGCATTGATAAAATACCTGCATTTGTAAGAATTGCTAACGACCAAGAAATGCTTGAAATGGCATTAGTAGAAAATATACAAAGAGAAAACTTAAACCCTATAGAAGTGGCACTAAGTTACCAAAGACTCATTGATGAAATAAAACTTACGCAAGAGCAATGCAGTGAAAGGGTTGGGAAAAACAGATCAACTGTAACTAATTTTTTACGACTTTTAAAATTACCTGATGTAATACAAAAAGGATTAAGTGAAGGAAGAATTAGTAACGGACACGCAAAAGCATTACTTGCAATAAAAGATGAAAATTCACAAATCAACCTTTTTCATGATACAGTTGCAAATGGATACTCAGTACGAGAAGTAGAGCAGTTAGCTAAGGAGTTTTTTACTAGCACTTACACAAGAACTTCGAAATCCAAAGTAGTTAACACTCCCGCTCCACTTGCTTTTTCTCAGCAAAAGATGGTTCATGATTTATCAAGAAATTTGGAAAAGGATGTAGAATTAAAACGCAATAAAAAAGGAAAAGGGAAATTGATTATTCCATTTGCTAATGATGAAGATTTAGAGCGCATATTCAACATTCTAAACAATTAAATTGTCCGTTCTTAAAAAAATATTAATTGCTTTTTTTGTTGTATTTTCCTTTACAACATCAGCACAAGAATACGCAGAAAAAATACCAAAAAAAGCAGGATTATATTCTGCAATACTTCCCGGATCTGGGCAAGTTTATACCAAAAAATACTGGAAAGTTCCTGTAATTTATGGGGGACTTATCACCTCAGCTTACTACATAAACGAAAGTAATAATTTGTACCAATTGTATAAATCCACTTACTTAAACAGATTAGATGGAGATTTCACTGATAACTTAAACTATTCTGATAGTGATTTAAGAACATTAACTCAACATTACAGAAGAAATAGAGAGGTATCAGCATTGCTGTTTACACTCACTTATATTTTAAACATTGTTGACGCCTCAGTAAATGCGCATCTGTTTGACTATGATGTGAGTGAGGATTTATCACTACACATACAACCTGTATATTTTTCAAAAGAAAATGCAAGTGGTATTTCGTTATCCTTTAATTTATAAATTTGCCCTATGAATATTGCAATTTTAGGAAATGGAAGAATGGGCAAAAGAATTAGTGAATTAGCTACAGAGAAAGGACACACAATTGTTGCTACTTCATCATCAGAAAAACCTGCAAACACTTTAGATTTGAACTCTAGTGATGTGGCTATTGATTTCAGCACTCCATCTACTGCATTTGCAAATATCAGCCATGCAATAAACAGTGGCATACCTGTTGTTTCAGGAACAACTGCTTGGCTTTCCAAGCTAGAAGATGTAAAGGATTTATGTCTACAAAAAGAAGGTGCTTTTTTATATGCTTCAAATTTTAGCTTAGGAGTAAATCTGTTTTTTGAACTGAACAAAAAGTTAGCTCAACTGATGAAAAATCATGATTACGAAAGTAAAATTCATGAATTACACCATACCCGAAAAATAGATTTACCAAGCGGTACGGCCATTACATTAGGAGAACAAATACATAAGATAACAAATACTAAATCAGTTATTACTGCTGATAGAATTGATGATCTTGCTGGAACACATATTATAAGTTACAATTCAGCAGTTGATGAAATTGAAATAAAACACACTGCTAAAAGTAGAGATGGTTTTGCAATGGGGGCAATTATTGCAGCTAATTGGATTATTGGAAAAAAAGGAGTTTTTAGCATGAAAGATGTTTTAGAACAATAAAAAAAGAAAAAATCGTTTTTAAGATTATGAAAAAATTAAAAGAAGTATTAGGAGAATCATTTAAAGTTGTAATGTTTATAGTTGCAACAATTATATGGAGTTTGTTTGTCTATTCTATAGATGGAGAATGGCTCTATTTTGTACCTTTAATTGCTGGAGATGTTTTATTTTGGGAAACTATCTCATGGCGGTTCTGGAAGGAAAAGGATAAGAAAACTAAGAAGAAAAAAGGTGAACTAAGAAGCTGGTTTGATGCAATTGGTTTTGCAGTAATTGCAGCAACTATTTTACGAACTTTCCTTATTGAGGCCTATACTATTCCTACTTCATCAATGGAAAAATCAATGTTAGTTGGTGATTTCTTATTTGTAAGTAAAGTTGCTTATGGTCCTAGAGTTCCTATGACTCCAATTGCATTTCCTTTAGTACACCATACCATGCCAATTGGGGGAGGAAAATCATATTCAGAAAGCGTAAAATTACCTTATCACAGAATGAAAGGCTTACATAATATTGAACGAAATGATTGTGTAGTGTTTAACTGGCCAGCTGAGAACATTGGAAGGCCTGTAGATAAAAAAGAAAACTATGTAAAAAGATGTGTTGGTATTCCTGGAGATGTACTTGAACTTAAAAATGCACAATTGTTTGTAAATAGTGCTCCTCAAGAAGAATTTGAAGGAATGAAAAAACAATGGCGATATAATGTAAGCACACAAGGCACAGGTTTAAACCCAAAAATACTTTACGAAAAGTACGATATAACTGAGGGTGGTTATGGCAGAAATAGAAATGAATACAGCTTAACCCTGACCGACAACAGCCGTGATGCTTTAATGACTTTTCCGAATGTAGCTAAGATTGATAAAAATATTGAGAAGCAAGAGGTATATGCTGATTATATTTTCCCTCATGATAAAAACTACAAATGGAATGTAGATAATTTTGGTCCTCTTACAATCCCATCAGCAGGAAGTACTATAGACATTTCATTAGCAAATATTTCTATCTACAAAGATATTATTGGAAGGTATGAGGAAAACAAACTAGAAGTGATAAATGACAGTATTTACATAAACGATAAGCTAGCAACGACTTATACTTTTAAAATGAATTATTACTGGATGATGGGAGATAACAGACATAATTCTGCTGATAGTAGGTTCTGGGGATTTGTACCTGAAAACCATATTGTTGGGAAAGCTTTATTCGTTTGGATGAGTTGGGATACAAATGCAAAAGGTCTGAAAAAAATCAGATGGAACAGATTATTTAGAAGTGTTAAATAACCCTTTATTACCTACTGCTTATTTAGCCCCAATTTCCTATTACGCTATTTTATTGCAACATAAAAATTGCAACATAGAAATGCATGAGCATTTTGTAAAACAAAGTATCAGAAATAGATGTGAAATTTATGGTGCTAATGGAAAACTAAGATTAACTATTCCTAAAAAGAGAAAAGGAAGTAGTAAAACCATTATCAAGGAAATTAAAATTTCATATAAAGAAGATTGGCAAAAACTACATTGGAATGCCATAAAATCAGCTTACAACTCCTCCCCTTTTTTTGAATACTACCAAGATGAACTTGAGCCTTTTTTCAAAAAAAAAGAAAGTAATCTGGTTGATTTTAACAACAAATTACAAGAAGTGATTCTTGAGCTTTTACAAGAAAATAACTGTCCTGATTTTACAATATCATATCATCATAAAACAGAGTGTGCTGATTTAAGAAATAATGATTTCATCTTAGAAAACTCATCAAAATACAACCAAGTATTTATGGAGAAACATGGATTTATCCCAAACTTATCTATCCTTGATTTACTATTTAATTTAGGGCCTGAAAGTTCAGGTTTTTTGCATAATCTTGACATTAGTATTGAAATTTAAAATTCTAGACAAAATAAGTCTAACATCTAATTACTAATATCTAACATCTATTTTCTATTTTTGACAAAAAATTACAGCATGGCAGATTTAGATTTCAATAAGAATGATGATAAAATGAGGTTGCTTATTTCACAAATGAAAAGAAAGCATGCTCAAGTAGCTTTAGGAGGAGGAAAAAAGAAGATTGAAAAACAACATATCAAAGGAAAACTTACTGCTCGTGAGCGTATTGATTACCTAAAAGATACTGATGCCAACTTTTTAGAAATTGGTGCTTTTGTTGGGGAAGGAATGTACACTGAATATGGAGGCTGTCCATCAGGAGGTGTAGTTGCTGGAATTACTTATGTAACAGGTAAACAATGTATAGTAGTTGCCAATGATGCTACTGTAAAAGCTGGTGCTTGGTTCCCCATAACAGCCAAAAAGAATTTGCGTTTGCAAGAAATTGCAATGGAGAACAGATTGCCAATCATCTACTTGGTGGACAGTGCAGGAGTATTTTTACCAATGCAAGATGAGATATTCCCAGACAAAGAACACTTTGGCAGAATGTTCCGAAATAATGCTCGTATGAGCTCTATGGGAATTACACAAATTTCTGCAATTATGGGAGCTTGTGTTGCTGGAGGTGCTTACCTTCCTATCATGAGTGATGAAGCTTTAATTGTAAACAAAACAGGAAGTATATTTTTGGCAGGAAGTTACCTAGTAAAAGCGGCTATTGGAGAGAGCATTGATAACGAAACTTTAGGCGGTGCTACTACTCATTGCGAAATTTCAGGGGTTACGGATTACAAAGCAAAGGATGATAAAGATGCTTTGGATAAAATCCGAAATATAATGGATAAAATTGGCAATACCGAAAAGGCAGGTTTCAACAGGAAAGAAAGTAAAGCTCCAAAAGAGAACGAAAGAGAAATATACGGAATATTACCTAGAGAAAGAGCAAAGCCGTACAACATGAAGGATATCATAGCTCGCCTGGTAGATGATTCTGAATTTGAAGAATATAAAGAAGGTTATGGTAAGTCTATAGTTTGTGGATATGCCCGTGTTGATGGTTGGGCGGTAGGAATTGTGGCTAATCAGAGAGAGACAATTAAAACAGCTAAAGGAGAAATGCAGTTAGGTGGTGTTATCTATTCTGATTCGGCAGATAAGTCAGCTCGTTTTATTGCCAATTGCAACCAAAAGAAAATACCATTGGTATTTTTACAAGATGTTACTGGTTTTATGGTCGGCTCTCAATCGGAACATGGTGGTATTATAAAAGATGGCGCCAAAATGGTAAATGCTATGTCTAACTCTGTAGTTCCTAAATTTACGGTTATTATAGGTAATTCATATGGTGCAGGCAACTATGCAATGTGTGGAAAAGCTTACGATCCAAGATTAATTGTTGCTTGGCCAACTGCTCAACTTGCTGTAATGGGTGGAGAACAAGCGGCTAAAGTTTTACTGCAAATTGAAAAAGCATCCTTAAAAGCAAAAGGAGAAAAAATTGATGAGAAAGTAGAAAAGTTACTTTTAAAAACTATTACTGAGAGGTATGACGCACAAACCTCTCCTTATTATGCTGCCTCTCGTTTATGGACTGATGCTATTATTGACCCATTAGAAACCAGAAAAGTTATCTCAATGGGAATAGAAGCTGCTAATAATGCACCAATAAAAGAAGCTTATAATCCTGGGAT
>ERZ807291.1917-NODE-1917-length-32614-cov-6.653521_pt1 | contig 32614 bp, 25 predicted proteins | sample MGYA00521257_ERZ807291 | MGnify/ENA primary metagenome ERZ807291 (study PRJEB31413, sample SAMN03169783) | marine metagenome | biome: Marine; feature: Water; material: Subsurface seawater | place: North Sea | collected 2011-04-28 | depth 1 m m ...
GACGGTCCAAAGCGGGCACCTTCTTCTCCTCCACTCACGCCAGATCCAACGAAGCATAAGTTCTGGTTTTTGAGTTCAGCCTCCCGGCGAATGGTATCTGTCCATTTTGCATTCCCACCATCGATGATAATATCTTGCTCGTCTAAAAGAGGAATTAGGGAATTAATAACTGAGTCTGTGGCTTCACCTGCCTGGACCATAATTACGATTCTCCTAGGTCTTAGAATCGAATTCACAAAGTCCTGAAGATGTTCAAAGCCAACAAGGTTTTTACAGTAACTATTTTTTTCTAAAAAGGCTGTGGTTTTGTTAAAAGTGCGATTAAACACAGAGGTTGTAAAGCCATGATCAGCGATGTTAAGGGCTAGGTTCTGCCCCATTACAGCAAGACCGATCAGACCAAAGTCTGAAGTATTGTTCATAGGTATAGGAATTATAGAGGTGAAGCGTCTTTAAAGGCATCCTCTAAATCGTCGTCAACGGGAGGCTCGTCAATTTGTACAACGACTGGTCTTTTATAAATTTTTGCAGGATTAGTAAACCTTGGATTAATACCGAACTTCTTCATTAATAACAGCATATCGCGTGAATTTGTACGCAGGGAATTAAGAGAAGAGCTTTGATTAGAATTAGCAGCTGCCTTCGCATTTGATGTATTGATCGCTTTGAGAATTGCAGACTTTGATTGCAGAGAGTCTTCAGATGTATCTTCAATCCCAAGGGCAAGTTGAGAACCAGATAAAGATCCCTCAATGGAACCTTGCTTAGCGGATTGCTTTAATTCCACCAAACGATCATCTTGAGCAGTTCCTAATTTATCGTTAGGTACTGGGGGAGTTGGGTTAGCTTGAATTCCAAGTATGGCACCGTAAGTTGAGCCAAATGCAGCAGCTTCTAAATGACTGATAGTTTGGGCATCTCTAGAGCGTAAATCTGGTCGTAATTGCATAAGTGCGGTTGGTTCAAAAGCTGCACCCATGGCTGAACCAAGAGCACTTTCTCTGGTCATGGATACATCTATGGTTTCAGTACCTTCTTTAATGACGTTACTCAGATTGGATGAACTGGTAGTTCCGTAGGAAGCACCCTGTGCGGAAAAGTTTATGATCGGAACAAGCTGGTCTGTAGGGTAATAAACAGCCAGTCCAGTGTTTCCAATCATGGCACCAAGTGCAGTTCCCCTTGAAACCTCTTCAATTTCTGCGGTAGTGATAATGGGCACTTCATCAGGATTTGCTGATGATATGCTATTTAACCATGCGGAAGCGTTTACAGAACCGTTTGCTGCTCCTTTCGACACTGACTTCGCGATTTCCCTGCGACTATTTGTAAAAACCTCGTAATTATTACCATAATCCATTGATTTTGGTTGCACCATTGCTAGTTGACTGCCCATTGCAGCTCCATGCGCAATGGATTCGGATATTCTTCCGGCATTTAAAAGGTCAACCGTCCAAGAGACTGTGTTTGTTTCTGGATTAGTAAATGAATGCAAGATTGCTGACTGGCTGAGGCTTTGCGATAGATTCTCAGCACTTTCGGTGTGTAAACCGTCTTCTAAGTATCTATCCGAGGACGAAGCAGCAATGGAAGATGCGAGGAGAAAACCGTTTGCTGTTGCTTTGAGAATATCGTAGGCAAAGACGCTTACACCGTTTGTACCAGGCTCACCATCGGCAGGAATTGATGCCAAATGTATTTGGTCAAGTATGCCGTTAATAACAGAGGAAACGACAGAGGGTTCGATGTTTCCTTGATTGTCAGAGCTTGGGGAGGTCGAGCCATTACTTAAGTCATCGAAGTCCTTTAGTGAAAGTTCGTTAGCTTGTCCCTTAACGTTTAAAAACCCTTGCGTTAGGCCAATTGATAGCTCCTGAAAAACCATAGTTTTGGCAGGGTCAAATCCACTTAGTCCTCCATATTCCATGTTAGCATTTTCAACGGATCTTTGAGGATCGATATCTGTTAGTCCGGGCCGTATATCAAGTGCCAACAAAAGGTTTTCAGCGTCTTCAATGATTACTGCAGGCTCTGTAAAGTCAGTGGGTGCACCAGCAGGGGACATTGAATTACGATCGTTGAAGAAGGCTTGGGGGTTCTTTAAAAGTAGAAAAACTTCCTCACTGTAGGAAGAAGATAAATTGTTTACCGTTTGCTCTGCTTGCCCTGATTCCATGGCGACTTCTATACTTAATTGACTTAAATCTCGAATCCAGGAAGAACCGTTTCCGCCAAATGACTTAGCTTTTGGTAAAATAGATTTGAGTAAAATGTAGGGTATGCGGTCATACGATTCTGATAATTCGATATTTTGAGATTTCGGAATCGCTTTAGTGTAGGCTGTAAGAACTGATTTCAAGGCAGACAGAATGGATTCTCGAGAAAGACCGAATTGATTTTCGATTAAATAGTTGATTGCACTTTCAAGATCTTGCTCTGTGACATCGTCTTGGAACACTTCTTCCAGCAAAGAAACTAGATCAGTGTTAGTAGGTATTGAATTTCCATGGGATGCAGAAAAAGGAGATGACTGTCGATTGTCTTGGGGTTCCAATAACGCTTCGTTACCAAGAAGAACTCTTTTCTGTTCGATGGTATTTTCACTCCACGATCTTCTTTGACCTGACCCGGGGGTTGTAGAGTCTTTTATTTGTTCAAGGCTAATGAGTAAAGCACTTTGAATTGAAGATTGTGATACATTGGAAAAAGCAATGGGAACACAAAAAGATAATACCACTGAAAGAGCGATTGATCTGCGAATCAGGAGGGACATATACAAAACATCGAACAATAAGTGCTTTAAGGCAAACTCAAATCCTCTTTTCAAAATTGCTCCTGAAATAACCAAAGGACATGCCGATATAAACGGTAAGAATTGTTAGGCATGCTGGGGTTCTGGTTGGAAAATCGATCATACTCATCAAATATATAATTAGAGATCCAACAAACAAAACTTTAATCGATATAGATTCGTAAAAAAGTGCTATGGAAAGTTGATGAAATAAAAAAGGTAGAATGAAAAGAAAAAATCCAATAATACCATAATTGCATATCCATTCCAAAAAATCGCTGTGGGCATGAGCAACCAATGGAATATATGGGTTGTGAGCATTTTCCAAACCTCTCGACCTCTCAAATCTAACTTCATAGGATTGATGTGCAGGATTGGTTGTTTTATAGCCGTCATATCCATGTCCAAACCAAACCTTTTCTCTAATTTGACTAACGGTATCTTTCCAAAGTGAAACCCGAAGTGGTGGTTTTCCGTTTAGGGCATTTTCAATTTGGGAGATACTATTTTTCCTCATTTCTATAAACTCATTGGACTTTAAAAAATTTAATGAAACAAACGGAATAATAAGAAATAGAATAAAGATAAAAAAGAGACAAAATTTATTTTTTTTGTATCTTTCAATACCAATAATAAATTTAATTAATATGTAAACTACAACCGATAATAATATTATGCTTCCTGATCTTGACCCAGCGTAAGGAATGCTTACGAAAATAGGAAAACTAAATAATAAACAAACAATGAACTTAGTTGACCTGATTACATCATAATTGTAGCTGCGAAATTCCTTAAAGCAAACGAGAAACCCAGCAAAAAGAGAGCTTAAGGCATATGTACACCAATGATTCTTGTATGTAAAAGTAGAGAAGAAATATCTTGGTTCAGGTGCATCCCAAATTCCTAAAATTTCTAATACATTATTATTCGGAACATAATACATCTTTTGTATAATTCCAACGATAGCAAGAATTGATGTATTAATAAAAATCAAAAAACATGTTTTATCTAAGCGAGATTTGTCTTCTAATATAAGTTTATAGAATATAAATCCAAGAAAGACATGAAAACAAAGAAAGTAAACTTTTGTAATGTTGTTGATGTTGCGGACTGGGAGTGAAGGCAGCATGCTAAGATTTGGAATTTTTAACTTATCTTCCAATTCACAAATCATATTCCAAAGACTATCTTTATTGTGTGCTCCAAAGCGGTCCTTGTATCTGTTTTTAAAGTCTAAAAAAATTGTGAGCCCTTTGGAAGGATCTTTTCTTGATGTATTGGCTATCAATTTGATTCCATTGGATACCAAATTTGCCTTGGCCAAGGAACCGCAATTTTCAAGCTTAGATTTGTAGTTTATTTCTTCCAGTATTTTCGGATGAAACTTTTTAAACGATGGATTTGAGAAGGAAATAATAAAAACACAGATAAAAGCAATTAATGGCAAAAATGAAAAAAAGGTAGACTGGATGAATCGAAAGTCTTTAAAGATAAAAATTGCCAAAATAAAAAGACTAAAGAAAAGGCATAAGTCTCTGCTCCAATCATCTGCAAGACCTGCATTTGCCCATGGTAGAATAAAAAGATATCCTGTACCTAATAAATACAGTGTAGGCATACTTTACAACTTTAGCGGGATGATCATAAGGTTGACAAGCAATTGATTGCAAAATTCAATATAATGTTACTTTTCTGCATGCGTTTCATCTACATTACAGCGTTTATTTCAACCTTTGCTTTTTCTTTTGTAAGCAACTGTTTAGGTTTAGTTGAGGGAAAGCTGGGTAGAGTTGATGCGTCTGCTTCATTGGGATTAACTTATGATTCAAGAGTTTTCATGTTACCAACTAATGAATTTAATGCCATAAAGGATTCTAACGGAAGCTCCACGGTTCCAGTTAATGAAATGAAAAGTGAGCATGATTTAATTCTTAACTTTTCTCCTGCACTACACTTTACTAGCAAGCTTGGTTTGTTAAAGATTTCTGGATCTGCTGGGGTCACTGTTTCGCATTTCTTTCTAAATAATGACAAAAGTTATGTCGCACCAACTACATCCCTAAATATCGATTTTGATGATACTTTGGCCCTTAAAAAAAGAATATCAAATAATGCGAAGATAAGATTTGAATCCACTTTTGATGTTGGTCAATCCATAGGTGCAAGCGTTTTAGAACAAGACCTTATTTCTTACACTTATGTTACCGCGGGACTGAATGTTCGTTACAACCATAGCGCCAAGTTTGGGCTGGGGGGGGGCACATCGTACTCGTACAGGATTTACCAAACCTCAAGCAATAACCCTGATCAACCAAATTTAGATTTTTCAACCTTACCATTGAGTTTCAGGGCCTTTTATATTTATTCGGAGAAACTAGATTTTTTCTCGAATTATACATTTAGCAAATCGAAAGCATATAATACTGGCGGCGTGGCCAATCTTACTGATTCCAACAATCATACATTTAGTGTAGGTGCAGATGGTGATTACTCATCAAAATTTAGTGGAACTACATCAATCGGTTACAGTTTTATGGACTACATGGGTCCCGGGCAACCAGACCAAGATAACCTTGTTACCTCAATTGCTTTAAATTGGAAACATAATTCAAAAACTTCTTCAAATTACAGTTTGACCCGTGCCTTTTCTCCAACAGCACAAGGTTTTTCAACCTTCAGCACCACATTTCGGACTGGACTGAATCACCGCTTCACCGAATCACTTAGTGGAAGCTCCTATCTCAGTCTTAGTAGAATTGATTATACTTATCCAATTGATTTTTCTAAATCAGTTGTTAGCGTTGATGAGAGTAGTTCCATGGACACCTTTGGGTTTGGGTTTGGTCTAAGCAAACCATTAAACAAAATCTTTAGTGCATCGGGGAATTATGATTTTAGTTTAATGGATAAGGGAAATGGCTCTTACAATAGGCACTTAGTCAATGCTCAAGTGACTGGTAGATTTTAATTTTCAATGAATCGAGTAATCATTCTAACTTTATTAGCAGTACTGTTTCTTTCTAATTCTAGTAACATGCTTTTAGTGGCTCAAATTCCATTCCACCATGACCCTTCTGTCCTTAAAGACCCAACTGGATACAAATTAAGATATGGTGATAGGGTTCGTCTATCTATCAGATCGGAACCTGATTGTGATGTTGAGGGAACTATTACCAATGAAGGAAAAATTGATGTCGTTCACATTGGCGAAATCTTAATTGTTGGAAAAAGTATAAATGAGGCAGAAAAATTAATTGAAAAGACTTATATTTCGGAGAAAATCTTTGCTCGCCCCAAAGTTAACTTAAGAATTTCTAAGTATGTTGAGAGGGTTATTTTTCTTACAGGTTCGGTAAATCGAAAAGGGCCATACACCTTTCCTCCGGAAGTCGAGGCAATGAACATTGTTGAGGTAATTGCGAGGGCGGGAGGATTTAGTGACATTGCTCGAAAAAATAAAGTTTATGTGACTCGTACCTTTTATGACGAAAGGGGAAACCAAAAAGGTTCGAAGACTTATGAAATCGATGTCGAGTCTTTAAGTTCAGGAAAAACTTCCAAATTAAAACGTTTTTGGATTTACCCAGGCGATCGAATTGAAGTACCTGAAAGGCTCTTATGATGGATGAATTCAACGACCAATCTAGTCCTAAGCAAAATGCTTCGAATAGGGCGAAAGGTATTGGTGACTTTTTACTTATTCTGCGAGATCGATGGTTACTTGCGATTACTCTTGCTGTTCCAGTTGCACTTGCTTTTGTATATGTAAAATCGCAAGGAATTGAACTGTACAGATCGAGCTCATCCTTTCGTTTGATTCCACCTCCAGCGATTCTTAATCTGCAAAAAGTAGATCGTGATCAACACATCCAGGGACTGGTAGCAAAACATCTGGATGGTTTGAATAGCTCTGATCTTAGAGCAAATGTAATTCAACGAATTAAAGATAATTCTGAGCTAAAATCGCATCTACTTTCTCCATACTTAAAAGATGGAATGCCAGTTGATGTGGGTTCTGCAGTTTCCTATTCAATTGGAGTGTCTCCACCTACAGAGGGGCGACCAAGGTTTACAATATCCTCAACTGCTAGATCCGGAAGAGGAGCACAAATAATTGCTGACATAGTTCAATCTGAATATGAAAAACTTCACAACAGCAGAAAGAGTCAACAGGTTGAAAATGTTAGAAGCGTACTTGAGGTTTTGCTTGAAAAAAGTTTAGCCGAAGAAGAAAGAATTTCTAAAGAACAATCTTCTTACAAGAAAAAACATGATTTGCCTTTCTTGGAAGATGAAAAAAGCAATACCTCTGCGAGAAAAGCACAATATCAAAGCGAAATAACTGGTTCAAAACTAGAACAAATAAAAATTAATTCTCTTTTGAGACAGATATTACAAATTCAAGTTCGAATTAGCGCTGAGAATGTATCTACCTCCTCAAATACTATTGCGGATGATATTGCCACCATCAAAGAGTTTTTTGAAATTGATGCTATTGAAAATTTTGGCTCTGTCCCCAACCTTCGTCAGAAATTAAGCGATCTGGAGTTTCAAAGAAAGGACTACCAGGAGACAGGGTCTGGCTATTTGGAAAATCATCCCAAAATGATGGAAAATGCCCGGCAGGTACAAAAAGTAAAAGAGTCTTTAAATATGGAAGTGAAATCTGCCATCGAAGATTTAAGAGACAAGCATTTGCAACTTTCTGCACAAGGGTCGGAGTTCGAACAAGCAATGTCCAAAGTGCAAAAAGAATCGAGGCAACTTAGCGAGATAGAACAGACCTTGAAAAACTTTGACCGCCAACGTGCTGTGGTTACCAGAACGACTGACCAGATCCATAAAAGATTAAATGATGTTCGCATTGAGCAAGCACTACCTTCCGAGCAGGAGGAACCTTTAAATAAAGAATCTTTTGCTTATTTGCCCGGTGCACCTTTTACTCCCGACAAGCAAAAAATTCAGAGAGATGGACTGATGCTAGGATTTGCTATTTTTCTAATTATTCCTTTTGCTTTGGAATTCGTCGATAATAGAGTCAAATCTCCTTGGGATGTAGAAGTTTTCATTGGCCGTGAACTGATAGGGGGCATCCCTAAAATCTCACAGATTGAAGAAAGGGAAAGGCCACTTATTGTAGGTAACGACCTAGATGACGGATTGACTGAGTCGTTTCGTAGCATGTTCAGTAAAATTCAAATGAATTCAACAGCAGAACTGCCAAAGACCATACTTGTCACATCAGCAATACCAAGCGAAGGAAAAAGTCTAATATCAGCGAACTTGGCATACAGTTGTGCTAATCATGGCAAGAAAACAATTTTAATTGATTTTGATTTGAGAAGACCTGGATTACATAAATTTTGTAACATTGGAAATGAAGAAGGATTGCTCACCCTAATAAATCATCAAGGTGATGAAAGCCTCGAGGACTTGGCCCAAAAGATAACAGTTCAAATTCATCCTAACCTCCTGGTTCTTCCCTCTGGAGGAAGAACACGCGCAGCAACAGAACTTTTGGAGAGTAAAGAATTTGATAATGTACACAATGCTTTAAGAAGAATGTGTGATGTAATTATTATTGATAGCCCTCCAATAGGTCTGTTCCCAGACTCCCTTGCTATTGCCCGAAAAGCGGAAGAGGTTTTATTTGTTTCTCGTTATGGTAAAGTCTCGCGTAAAGTAGTTAAAAACCTTGTTGAAAATATTGAAGAAACTGGTGCTAAAATTCTCGGTCTTGTATTAAACGATTTACCTCAAAAGAAAACCCCAGGATACTACTACTCAGGGTATTACGGTTATGGATATTTCAGATACAAATATTACAATAAATATTATGGTAGGGAAGAAGTAGACACTAAGGTTGGATAATCACCTACATATCGAAAAATTAAGAATTTAATAGACAATGGTTAAAAGGTATAAAACTTTAGTAATTGAACCAAAAGGTTTGAGAGTGAAAGGGGATGACACTAGCCTGCAGATTGCAGAAATTCTAGAAAAAGAGTCAAATACCATGTTAAATTCAGGTTGGGAAGTGCATAGCGTTTTTCCATCACTTGCAAGTGATGGTGCCACCCTTAAATTAGTCGTCTTATTTTGCCAACCCAATTGAGTAGAATCCAAATTGAAATTATGTTGCTTTGAAAGAAATTGATTCTAACAGCAGGACAGAAAAACTTTCTTTATTTCGTCTTTTGCCCAACATTTTTACAACCATTGGAATGTGCTCCGGGCTAACCGGCATAAGGTATGCCTTGGAGGGTGAATGGAAGCTTGCTGTAGTTTGTATATTTGTAGCTGCCTTTTTTGATCTTATTGATGGTGTCACTGCTAGGGTGCTCAATGCATCGACTAGATTTGGCGCTGAACTTGATAGCTTAGCAGACGCAATTAGTTTTGGTGTTACACCATCCCTAATATTGTTTTTGTGGTTAAGAGAAGATGCACTCGTTCAGTCTACATCTTATTTGTTCGGTTGGTATTGGATTCCTTTTTTATTCTACACATCTTGCTGTGTTCTTAGGCTAGCAAGATTCAATGTTGGTGCTAAACAAAATAATGATGAGGCAGGAAAATTGAATTATTTCATTGGTGTACCTGCACCTGCAGCCGCTTTTCTTGCTTTACTGCCAATAGTATTTCAGTTCACTTTAGACCGTTTCAACATTGCGTTTTCCATTAGCCTTTTTCCTTATTTAATCTGTGTTTGGATAATGGTCATTAGCTTGTTGATGGTTTCTAGGTTGCCTACTCTATCATTAAAGAACTTGAAAATTACAGTTAGTAGATCGAGCGCCCTCATTCTAATGATATCCACCATTTTGTTGGTCGCTGTTTTTATCAAGGAAATGTGGCTAATCTTTTCAGTATTTAGTTCTCTTTACTGCATTTCTATTCCATTTGGAATAAAATACTTCAAGAGTAAAAAAGTCTCTTAGTTTTAATAATTATCTTCGTACTCGTTGATTACTGAGTTGATCATTTTTAGGTCATACATGTATTTTTTTGCTAAGAGAAAATTGTTTTTTTTAATACTATTATCTATGTCAATTTTGTGTTTCTTTATAATATAAGAAGCAAGTTGAGTTATTTTATTATAACCATATTGGCACGGAATTCTCGCGGTAGCCAAATCGATAGCATAATAAATTTCAATGTGTGCGTCTTTTTTCCGATTAATGTCTGATGTAATTAAATTAAGCAAATGCTCATATTGCCCTGACCTATTAAAGCAACATGCAAAATACAATATACTTTCTCGAGAGATCGAGTGTTGAAGTTTCCTGTTTCTAATATCCCTGTAAAATTGGATCGCTTTTTCGTAATCTTTTATTTCAAATAAAAATTTTACGCATGTCTTAGTTTTGTTTTGATTAAGACCGGTCTTCTCAATGGTTTTCACTAGATTTATTCCCTTTTTGCGAATCTCGGTCATATTTTGAAGTCTGAGAAACGGGAATTTGAAGGATTCAGTGTAGAGTTCCAAAAGCCGGACTAGGTAAAGTTCGTTTTTAGGCTCAAGTTTAATGGCTTCTTCAAGAAGAAAAACTCGTTTTGGGTGCAACTCCTCGCTAGTGAAAAACTCGGAAAGTTTATAGTAGTTTTTTGCCGAAGCAGAGTATTGAGATAAAAGCAATTCAAGATATTTTATGGCTTTATCATGTTCATTTAGCTTGCCGCAAATACTGACTGCAAGCTGAAGAGAGGAATCTGTGTCGGAGTTAAATTTTAAAGATTTTTGGATTTGAACCAAGGCGTCGTTCCACTTTTCCTGTGAGTAGAACAGCTTAGCCATTAAATAAAAGAGTGTTTGGCTCTCCGCTCCAGTATCTATGGCCCTTGAAAGAATCTCATATGCTTTTGAAAAATCCCTATTAGCTAGATGAATCTCAGCAAGCTTTTGGACAGAAGGCAAATGAGTTGGGTTGTGCTTGAGTGCAGTTTCTAAAAGTCTTTTCGGGTCTGGGAGTGGCACAAATAGCTAGCGAGGTTACTTTTGAATTTTTTTCTTTCGAGATGAAGTGAGTTTTTGGGAAATTATTTTGGATGCCTTTTCATTCATAAGGATGACTGCAAGTTCATAATGTGCATCAGCGAAACGAGGATCTATCTTGATTGATTTCTCGAGAGCTTGGAAGGCCTCAAAAAACATTTTTTTTGTAAAAAGTAGCTTTCCTAGTTCAAAGAGTGCAGTAGCCGATTTTGGATTAATTCTAATTGCTTGCCTGAAGTGGTCCTCTGCAGCCTTGTGGTCAGGCTTGTGGACGAGGCTTCCATCTTTAGTTACCTGAGCCCCGGAAGTTAAAAGTTTCCCAAAGTAATAGTGACAATCTTCAAAGTCAGGATCAATTTCTAGTGCGGTTTCGAGATTTCTAAATGCCTGATCAAATTCAGATGGATTGAGGGAACATAGTCTGCCTAGATTAAAGTAGGCATGAGCATAATTTTGATCCACTTCTGTGGCTTTTTGGAAATGAATTTTTGCTTCGCTGATATCACCATTCATTTCCGAATGAGTCGCAAGTTCGAAGTAAGCTTTTGCAAAATCTGGGTTTAGTTCGAGTGCCTTATAAAAGTGCTTCTTGGCGAGCGATGGGTCTTTATCATCTTTAAAAAGTAATGCTAAATAAAAATGTGTTTCGTCGTGATTGTTCTCGAGGGAAGATGCCTTATTTAAATGTTCCAAGGCTTGTTCCCTTTCCTGAAGCAGGAAAAAAATTCTTCCGCATCGAAAGTGGGCTAAGTAGTGATTTGCGTCATTTATGATGGCAATTTTATAATGTTCTAACGCTTTCTGGAGGCCCTTTTCTTTTTCATAGATAAGTCCCAAAAGATAATGAGCTTTTGAATACTTGGAATCATACTGAATCGCCTTTAAAAGATAAGACTTTGACTTCTTTATTGAGTTTTGAGAGAAGTAAATTTTCCCTAAATTATAGCAGGCCTTGGGGTGATCTGAAGAGAGTTCAAGTGCTATCTCAAAATGCTTGGTTGCAAGTGGGATATCTTTCTTGTCCACCAATGAACCTTCATTGTTGGTTGCAATTCCACCAAGGAGCAATTTCCCTAGATAATAATGTGAATCAATAAATTTTGGATTTATGTCAATGGAAGTTTCGTAATTTTTTCTGGCATCTTCAAAATCGTCAGGATTTTTAAGAAGGGAGGCTTTGAAAAAATAAGCAGGTGCATAATTTTGATCGATCTCAGTTACTTTATCAAAATTATTTTTGGCCTCCTCAATATCACTAAGTTTTATTAACAACAGGCCGTAATGAAAGTATGCTTTAGCGTAATTGGGGTTTATTTCAAGGGCGTTAAGGTAGTGTTCTCTTGCGTCCTCAATTTGATCTAAATTGGCTAGTTCCATGGCAAGCTCGCATTCGGCCTCCGGGAATTCGCAATTGATTTCAACGGCTTTCTTAAAGCTTTCCACTGCTAAATCCGAGTTGTTTTCAGATTTGTGAAGAATGCCTAGTTGAAAATGGGCATCAGCAAGATCCGGATTTAGTAGAATAGCTTTTTCTAGAAGCTCTTTAGGTCTTGTTTTCATTTAATAGCAGAAGAAGCGTTATTTTGATGTCATAACCCATACACCATCCCAGTCTCCTTTGGGAGGATTCTTCTTCAAGTGAGCACACCTATCCAAATATAGTTTCGCTGCTTTGTCATTTGGATTAATTTTTTCAACATTTTTAAAAAGCTTGATGGCTTGGTCCCAGTTACCGTTATTCCATGCACGATACCCATCGTTGAAGTGACCCAAAGCTTCAACCATGTTCGGGTAAGATTCATCATCGTGGAAGTCGAGAACTTCGTGGACTCCAACGGGTTCGGTTTTACCTTTAACAATAACATAGTCAACTTGGCGGGTTCGGTAAGTTGCTTTAACTGCTTTGTGTGTAAATTCGCTGATAAGTATATGGGCTCCGTATTGTTTACATGCACTTTCAATTCTTGCCGCTAGGTTAACTCCGTCACCGATCACAGTATAGTCCATTCGCTTGGGTGACCCAATGTTTCCTGAAACAACAGAATCGGTATTAACCCCCATCCCGTGATCAATAGGTAACTTGCCTTCTGCCGCTCTCTTGTCGTTTAAAACTTTGAGGTCGGTCATCATGCGAATGGCAGCACGGACTGCTCGATCAGGATCATCCTCGTGGGGTACTGGTGTGCCAAAAATACACATCATGGCATCACCTATGAACTTGTCGAGCATCCCACCTTCATCAGTTATACAATCAACCATTATGGTGAAGTATTCGTTTAAAAGTTTGACCGTCCCCTGTGCGCCGAGTTCTTCGGTAATGGTTGTAAAACTGCGAACATCGGAGAACAAAACGGATGCTACACTTTGTTTCCCTCCCATGACATCATCGCTTTCTCCTGCGTTCATTAATTGATCTGCAAGTTCTGGATCCATGTATCTTGACATGGTAGACTTCATTCTCTTTTCGGAGCTAATATCCTCGATCATTATCATAGACCCCAAGCTTTCTTGTTTTTGACCAAGTAGGGGGGTTAGAGAAATATTCACGGATAATTTTTCACCCTCTACCACGAGTGAAGTATCTAAAAACTCTTCCTGCTCTTCAACGGATTCCAACTTTGAAGTAAGCCAGTTATTGTCCTTATCAAGTTTGTCGAATAAAGATGTTTCTAAAATATCGTCTATCGAAGAAACTCGCAAAATTTTTAGACCCGATGGATTGCATGTTTTCACTAACTTGTTTTCATCAATGGTAAGCACAGCATCGTGCATACTGGAAAGAATGCTTTCGGAATAATTTTTTTGATTCTGTACATCATCAAAAAGCTTGGCGTTTTCAATTCCCATGGAAATTTGTGAAGTGAAAGCTGCGAGTCTTTTCTCGTCTTCTTCGTTGAATGAACCGCCTCGCTTATTCAATACTTGGCTTACTCCAATGGTTTTGCCCTCTTTGTTGAAGACCGGCATGCAAAGAATAGACCTTGTGAAAAAGCCAGTTTGTTTATCAAAACTTGGATTGAAGCGTAAATCCGCATAGGCGTGTGGTATATTGACCGATTTTGCGGAGGTGAAGACAGTACCTGCAATTCCAAGGTGATTGGGAAATCGAATCACAGATTTTTCGTCTAATCCTTCACCTACTTCTGTGTATAGCTCGTTTGTTTTATCATCATTAATGAAGAGGGTGGCTCGCTCGCAATCAAGCATCGTTGAAATTGTAGAAATTATCTTTTGTAATAAAGGAGTCAGCTCTAGTTCAGAGGAAACTTGAGAGACGACATCTAAAAACTCCAATTCCTGCTTTCGTGCAGCTTCAACCTGTTCAACTATAATGTTACCCTGTATGGCAATAGCCGCTTGCTCGGTCATTGCCTGAAGGAGTTCTAAATCGTCTTCTAAAAATTCACCATCAACCTTGTTTAAAATTTGAGAAACCCCAATTTTTTCTCCGGAAACCGTACGAAGGGGGGCACACAGGATACTTTTCGTTCTGAAACCCGTTCGAACATCCACCGCTTTATTAAACCTATCATCCTTGTATGCGTCATGAATGATTGTACCCTCGTTACGAGAAAATACCCATCCAGCAACCCCTTTGTTGTTGAGGATGCGAATTTCTCTTCGAAAATTACCTTGAGCAATTCGAGAATAAAGCTCCCCAGTCGAAGGGTCGTTTAAAAAGATGGTGCCGCGCTCAGCACCAATGGTTCCAGTTGTTATTTTAACAAGCGTTTCAAGGGCTTCATCCAAACTTTTTGTTTTAGCTAAGTCGGTCGTGACTTGGAGTAGCATCTCGGAAAAACGAGATGTGCGCTTTTTTTCGGGGGCCTTTTTATTTTCCATTTGAATTTTCGAGTTCTGAGCGTAGCTCAATGATAGTTTTCTGTAATTCCTTAAGGTCCGCAGTTTTAAGTTGCTCTGCCTTTTTAAATTTTTCTTGAAGAGTATGGGTTTGATGATCTATTTCAGCTCGTAGACTGGAAACCATGCGTTTAAAGTGAACAATTTCTTGGTTTTTCGTAGCTTCGGAAGCTTGAACCTCTTGTTGTTTATCTAAATTTGCTCTATCCAATTGTTGACGTAGGTTACTGATACTTTCGCGGAGATGCTTTACCTCCATTTCTCCTGATTGAAGTCCTCTCTGCAATATTTCTTCGGTTTTGTTTTTTTCAAGATCCAAGCGATTGCGAAGAGAATTAACGGAGTTTTTTAATTGTTTGTTTTCTGTAAGATATTTGGATACCTCCCTGTTCACTTTGTCCTGATTTTCAAAAGAAAGGCTTTCAATTTCTTGTCGCAATTCCAGGATGACTAATTGCATTGACCTAATTTCGGTTTCTTTGTTTTTGGCTAAATTTTGTAGTTCGTCCGCCTGCTTTATGGAATGATCATCAATGCACTTTCTTAGCTCGGAAATGATGCCTTTTAACTGAGTAATTTCATGTAAGGAATCTCCCTTTGCTTTTTGAACTCTATCTTCTGCTAAAATATGTGCTTGATCGAGGTCTTGTCTTAATTGCTCAATCGTTTGTTTAAATGAATGGATTTCCATCTCCTTGGCAGCGGATATCTTTTGAACTTTTTCATCTCCAGCAACTTGAGCGTTTTCAAATTTAAGCCTAAGGGAAGAGACATTTTCTTTAAGGGCATTGATTTCTGCCTGGTTGGAACTTCGAGCTTTAGCCACAGCTTTTTCTTCGTTGATGGAAGCTTCTTCAACTTGGTTCCTTAATTGTTCTACTAAATTTTTGAGAGATTGCATCCCAGACTCATTTGTTGAGCGTACACGTTGGACTTCAGATTGCATTCGGTCTCTTTCGCGATCTAAATTTTCACGCATCCTCTTCAATGAATCCTTGAGGGTTAAAATTTCCTGTTGTGCATTGGAGGTAGCTACTTGAATTGCAGATTCTTTTTCTATTCCAGCCTGCTCTAATTCATCTCTCAAATTGGCAACCAAATCCTGCAAAGACTTTCTTTCGGCTGAAAGTCTCTGCTGCATTTTTTGCAATGCATCATCTTTCCTTAATTCGGCGTCCTCCATTTTTTTCCTTAAAGACGACAATGATTCTTTGAGTTGAATTATTTCTGCAGTAAAGGAGGATTTCACCTTTTGCATTTCTTGGGACTTGAGGATTTCTGCACCTTCTAATTCATCCCTTAATTGAGAGATCGTTGATTTTAGTGAATTGATTTCATTGTTTTTAATGACAGAAAGTTTTTGCAGAGAGTCTTGCTCCCTTGATTTTGCGAGATCCAGGTTAGCCCTTGCAAGGCCCAAGGATTTTTTATGTTGCCGTATCTCACTGTTTAAAATTCGAGTGGCTGTTTGGACTGCTTCTTGTTTGAGCCCTTCAAAAGAATCTATTTCATCACGAAGCATGGTAATGACTGATTTAAGGGAGGTTGATTTTTGTTCTTCTGCTCGCAATAACTTTTGAATTTTGTCATCTGCCCTTGTTCTTATCCGTTCTAAGTTTTCTCTGCTTACGCTTAGAGCATCTTTGAGGGAAGTAAGTTCCTTTTGCTTTTCAGAAACGGCAGATTGGATTGCAGTAGCTTTTTGGTTTTCCGACTCTTCAAGTTTATTTCTTAAACCTAAAAGTGTTTTTTGTAAGCTATCGACCTCATTTCGGTTAATCACAGCTGCTCTTTGTAAAGAATCTGCCTGTTTATCTTTAAAGACTTCCAAATTTTCTCTTTGTTTTGAACAAAGCTTTTTGAGTTCCGCGATTTCTTCTAGGTATTCTTTCCTTACATTTTGAGCAAACTGTTCCTTTTCAGCGTCTTTTTGATCAAGATCCATTCGCAAGCTGATCATGCCTGATTTAAGATCTGAAATTTCGCGATTGGACAAAGACAACTTTTTTTGCATTTGTTCTTCTGCTTTGGAATTTGAGCCCTCAAGTTCATTTCTTAATTTGTTTACCAAAGTTTTGAGATTTTGAGTCTCTTGATTGTGAACTCGATTGCGTTGTTGAACTAGACTTGCTGATGCTGCCTGATGACTTTCAATTTCTAGACGCAAGGATGCAACAGTTTCCCGAAGTCCTGATATTTCCTTTTGAGATTCTGCAGATTTGGACTGAAGCACATCTTCGTGGTCAAGCGAAAGTTGCTCGAGTTCTGATCTAACAGCAACAATAGTTTGCTTGAGGAAAGAATTCTCTTTTTCGAGAAGTTCCGTCTCTAGAAGGGGTGATGGAGACATAGAATTACAATTAGCATAAAATGAGATAATTTGTAAATTAAGAAGATTCCCCTGAAATTCGTTTGTAGATAATTCAAAATTGTGCAGAACATTAAAGAGTATGCGAAATTTGCTATTACTAGCTCCTTTAATTTTTGCGGCACTTCTGAGTTGCACTGAAAAGTCCGAGCAGAGCACAATCCCTGTATCATCGGAAATAGCTAATGTAGATTTACTGGACTTTGTGGGATCAGAGAAGGGGGGGGCAAGCGGGGAAGACCTTTCTGCTTTTTTTACAAATTCCAGCGAAGTGACTGCAGAAGATGCAGATGACGGAGCAGTCCATACCGAAAAAGAAATTCAAGATAAATCGTTTGATGGTCCACTGGTTAGCCATGAATCAACAGATTTTATTGCCACTCAATCAAATTATTCATTAGTTGCCGGGAAGTTGCCACCTAAAGAATTTAGTAATTCTAAAGACGAGGCCATCAAATCTGTTTCAAAATTAAACCAAGAACTGCTTGCAGAGATACATCGATTAAAAAACGCTTCGGCCAGTCAATTAAATTCTCTCTCAACAAATGCAAAAAGTAGCGAGGACGAACTTCAGTCGATCAAAGCTAAGCTAATAAAAAAAACGGATGAGATTAACGACCTGAAAGCCAAAAACTTTAAACTTGAAGAGCGCATTCTAAGGTTAGAAAGCAATCCAATGAAGTTTTCCCTCAATGAGCCAATCGAAAACCGCATAAAATCTGTAACGCCCATCAGTACTGATGATATAGAGCAGCAACCTAAAAACCCTGACATGAAATTGTCATGTAGCTTGGATTTTGATGCTGTCGTTACTTTACAAAGCGGCAAAAATCGTGAAGCTTTATACACCGAATTTTTTCTCATTGATGATTCCCTTTTTGATCTTTTAAGTGGTGAATTAGATATTTCTGTTTTTTCGGGAATCTCTTCGTACGATGAACTCTGGGCGAAGTCCCGTAACAATCCTTACAAGTTCCCTAGTATTTACAAAAGAATCCGTAATTTACTTTTAAGCAAAGTATCTTCCAACCTAGGACACCGTACGAGAACCGATTTGAATGGGTTTGGTCAGTTTGAAGATGTTCAGCCCGGTCTCTATTTTCTTATCGGTACTGCATCTCTTGGAACGATTGGAGTGACTTGGAATGTTCCGGTTTATTTACGCATTGGGTCAAACAAAACCTCGCTCACTTTATCTAATGCATCATGGCGTGAATAAGAATTAGCTTTACGAGTATTCCATCCACACTATCTAATATAACTATTAAATCTTTATTATGAGCACAGAACAATCATCAGATAGCAATACCTTACAACTTAGCTTTAGTCAGAAAGCTGGAATACTTTTATCCTTTTCCAAGGATAAAATAATCGAACAAATTCAGTGCGTTTGGTTTATCATTCTGTACTTAATAGTTTTTCAGGTTTTGGTTCTTGGTTTACCCATCGTTTACTCTCTTATGATTGCTGCCGGCATCATGATTGTTATAGTAGGACTTGCCTTTTTTATGGAAGGTCTTCGGTTGGGACTTATGCCACTTGGTGAATCTTTGGGGTCAACTTTACCAAGAAAAAAAATCTTAGGTATTCCTTGTCTTCCTGCCAGTCTCGCTTTTGGATTCGTTTTGGGAGCATTTGCCACCTTTGCGGAACCGGCAATTGGGGTTTTAAGAGCTGCTGGTGCTGGTGTTGATCCTACAGCTGCACCTTTGTTATGGACTATTCTGAACACTGGTGCTGGCCTTCTGGTTAACTGTGTTGGTGTGGGTGTCGGGATTGCAGTGCTCTTAGGTGTTTTGCGCTTCTACAAAGGTTGGTCACTTAAGCCATTTATTTACATAGGCGTTGTAGTTTTATCTTGTATAACACTGTATATGCAGTTCTCCGACGATAGGCTCAAACATGTCCTCGGGTTAGCCTGGGATTGCGGAGCCGTTACCACCGGTCCCGTTACTGTACCCCTTGTGTTGGCTCTTGGTATTGGAGTCTGTAGAATCGTATCCACGGGTGGGTCAAGTAACACTGGATTTGGTGTCGTTACTCTCGCATCTCTTTTTCCGATTCTAGCTGTAATGTGTTACGCACTTTATCTGTTTAATACTGACAACTATTATTTTGCTACTGAATCAACTGCTACTTGGCATAAAAATGCTGGCAAATATGGTACAAACTATCCCACTGATCTACAAAAATTCGGGGATATTAAAGCAAAATCTAGAATTGAGTCGGCTTCCGGTGTTGGAGAGTCCGAGCTTTCTTGGTCATTATCAGTTGAGGAGAGAAAGATGGTCGAGGTCTATCTTAATGAAAACAAAGCTCTTCCAGAAGGTTATTCCCTTAAGACTAAAGTAGCAGAAGGTGCGATCATTCCGGATCCTCTTGCCACTGGAGACCGAGAAAATGTGCTTGTTCGTGGAGCAAAAATATATGTTGTTAGGGAAGGCTATAAAGCTCCTGATGAAGTCTGGAATCCAGATGCAGACATTGCCACTGCCTTCACCAATCAACTCGACTTCTTCCCCAACACATTTAAGCCTCAAGAATTTGATAAAAACAACAACGGAAAAGCTGACCCGGATGAGGATTTTTACAGTATTGAGGCTGATGGTTCTATCAATTACTCCAAAGGTGATGGCTTACTAACTGGTCCTGATCAAGATCGAGGTGCATTGGAAGGAGCAATTTGGGCAATTGTGCCTTTGTGCTCTATTCTTTTGTTCGTCCTGATTGTTGGGCTTAGACAAAAGCCTAAACACATGGATGAGCTTGTTATTGGTATCCTCTGTGCTGTTGCCGGAATGTGCTTATTTAATTTAGGGATCTCACTTGGGCTTACTCCATTAGGGGAACAACTTGGTGGAAATGTAGTTTCGAGTTTTGCGTCTATACAACCATGGCAATCCGAAGGTTTTATCGATCCCATCTTTCAGTCATCTACCGTTGGCAAGTGCCTTGCGATATTGTTTGGGTTTATTTTGGGGTATGGGGCAACATTGGCTGAGCCTGCCCTAAATGCTTTAGGTTCAACCGTTGAGAAGATTACCGTTGGAGCCTTTAAGAAAAATTTACTTATGCAAGCAGTTGCTACAGGAGTAGCTTTAGGTATTGCCACTGGGGTTGCAAAAATTGCATTCAACTTAGAACTTTGGTATTTACTGATCCCACCTTATACATTTCTTTTAATTCTCACCTTCATCTCGAGTGAGGATTTTGTTAATTTTGGATGGGATAGTGCCGGAGTGACTACCGGTCCTATTACTGTGCCTTTGGTATTAGCAATGGGCTTGGGGATTGGGGCTAAGACTGGAGCAATTGACGGCTTTGGAGTTCTATCTCTTGCTTCTGTTGGTCCGATTATTACTGTGCTGACAGTTGGTTTATTAGTTCGAAAAAAACCAAAAGACAATCCATCGATAGAACAAAAAGTGGAGGCTGTATAAATGAAAAATCTAGAAATCAAAAACAATGTCTCTCTTGTTAATTTAATCCTACCAAAAGATTCATTAGACAAAGTCTCTGATGAAATGCAAAAGGCTGGAGCCAAAGGAATTTTTCAAGTTTCTGCTCGGGGATCGATCTTGAATGAAGGTGGTTTTTTAGCTAAGATGTTTCCGCCCCCGGCACCTGAGCAATGCTTAGTCCAAGTATTAGTACCGGATAGTATTAAGGAGCAAATTTCTGAAGTTGCAGTCAAAGCTGGTAGAATCGATCGAGTCGGTTCTGGGGCAATTTTTAGTATTTCGTGTGACGATGTTCGTCATTCTACTCAATTTCCACTTGCTGAAAGTCTTGGCGATAGTTCATCTAATGGTAAAGCTACGATGGAAGCGATTTGTTGTATTTGTGAAAAGGGAGTTGCTGAAGATATTGCACAAGCAGCACTTTCAGCCGGGGCTCCTGGTCCTACTGTAACTTACGGTGAAGGTGGCGGAATTCGTGATAAAATTCCCATTCTTCGGATGACCAAAGGTCCTGAAAAGGAATTCGTGTGGTGTGTTGTTGATCGTGCTGATTCTAGTGAGGTTTTTATTAACATGGCTAGAGCGGGTAGAATTACTGAACCTGGTCGTGGATTTATGTATTCTATACCAGTTACAGAAGGCATTATTAATGTCAGTAGCACGGTTACAAATTCCTCGCACGGTGCCAGTATGGAGCAGGTAATCTCAGCACTTGACGAGATCAAAGGAGGGAAAGATTGGAGGACGAGTGGTGAAAGTAAGTCTTCCACTTTAAATACAACCTTTTTACGGGATCTTGTTGGATTGTACTGCGTAGTTCCTCGTGATCACTACTCCGAGGTTTACGATGCCATTTTAGATGCTGGTGCTCCGGGTGTTAGCACTAATTTTGGTGTTATGGCAGACAAAACTGGTGAAGGTGAAGAAACTTGCAATGAGGAGTGGGCATTAGTCTACACTTCACTATCACCAAGTTCAGTAGATAAAGTAACGGAAAGCGTAATACAAAAAGTCGATAATCTTGGGATTGATAGTTTCGCGTTCTACACCTTACCTATCCCTCGAGCACTTACTTATCTAGGCGGTTAATTTGATTCAAGATGTATTTATATTTTAGAAGCGTTGTATTTACAACCTCATCAACTTACTTTTTCAGGAGTTATACAGTTTAATTGATGCCCATTCACCCATTGTTTTTTTAGTAATTTTTAAATTCTTTAATTTAAGCTTTCTTTTAAAGGATTCAATGACACTGTTCGCTTCCTGGCACAAAATGCCAGAAAGAATTATTGTACTATGATTATTGCATAACCCGACTATTTTATTGGCATGCTTAATCAAAATATCTGCCTGAATATTAGCAACAACACAATCAAAAGTACCAAGTAATGGTTCCATATTCTCTAGTGATAGTACTTTAAACCTTACATTATCATCTATGGAATTAAGGGAAGCATTTTCTTGTGAAATTCGAATTGCATCTTCATCGTTATCCAATCCAATAATTTGTTTAAAACCTATTAAGTACGAGGTTAGGGCAAGAATGCCAGACCCGCATCCCAGATCAATTAAACTTTCAAAACCTTTATTAGTAAAATTCTCATCTAATAAAAACTCCATGCACAATCGCGTGGATTCATGATTCCCGGTACCAAAAGCCATACCGGGATCAAGGTATAAGCAGGGTTCTCCGATTGGTGCAATATGCTTTTGCTTTAGCCATAATGGAACAAGGTGAAATTTCTTGTAAGACCAAGGCTTAAAATGATGTTTGTAAGCATTTTTCCAATCTTGGTCTGCGATATTATCGTAGGTGAATTTAAGAGGCACGGCGTATCCTAATGACTCTTCTATTTTTGTTAGATTGATTCGCCTATCTTCTAAATCCGAAAAATATCCAATCAGCACACCATCACCGGTTAAATGATTTACAGTAATAGCCCAAGGTGAGGGAAATGACTCATAAATAAAACCTTCAACTAAATCTGTATGATCCGAAGAGATATTTGAAGTAACTTTAATCACAATAAGGAAAAGTGTGAGTACCTTTTGCTATATTTTCAACAACAGTGGGCAGGAGAAAGTGTTCAGCAATATGAACTTTTCGGATTAAAGAGTCGAGTGAGTCCTCAGACGATATTCGTACAGCTCTTTGATCAATAATTTTACCCATATCTAAATGCCTAGATACCCAATGTACAGTACAACCAGTAATTTTAACTCCTTCTTCCCATGCCTGATTAATGGCATTTAGGCCTTTAAAGCTAGGTAGTAAACTAGGGTGTAAATTGATTATTCGAGAACCGAAAAAATTAATGAAGTATGAACTTAAAATTCTCATAAAACCTGCGAGTACTATTAAGTCTGGCTTTTCTTGATCAACCGCACTTATCCATTCGTGATCACTCTCACCATGAGTATCAGGAGATATATTGTAAGGCCCTAGATAAACCGATTTTATGCCAAAATGTCTCCCAACTTCGAGGATGCCGGAGTCCTCAATATCAGAAAATATTGCAACAATTTTTGCACTGCCAAGATTATTGGATGCTTGAGACTCAAGTAAACTTTTGCAATTGCTACCTGTCCCTGATCCTAAAATGACCGTTCTCATTAACTGCTGAGCAATTGGTTTTTAAGAAGCACAAATCTTAGAAATGGTTGAGGACGTGCTTATACCCTTCAAAAAGGAAACAAATTCTATTTTTGATCCAGCATCTTTTAGTGCAGATCTCTCTTCTTTATTGAGGTTGTCTAAGCTATAGTCTCCTGCTTTTACATAAAAGTCAGGCTGCAGTGCCCGAATCTCTTTAGATAAGTTTTCACCATCAAATAAAAAGACCAATTTCACACATGATAGTGCACAAAGGAGAAGAGCACGTTGTTCTTCGAGATAAATCGGTCTACTAGTACCTTTTAGTTGCTTGACTCCGGAATCGGAATTAAGAGCAACCCATAGCTCATCACCAAATTTGGAAGCTTCTTGCAGCGAATGCACATGGCCAGCGTGTAGTAAGTCAAAGCAGCCATTAGTCAGAACAATTTTCTTACCTTCTGCTTTTCTTTGTAATCTTAATTTATAAGCATTTTCAAGCGTGCTTACACCTGATGTAGGCAAATATTCAGGTTTCATTGTTCACCTTCGAAGAACTTTTTCGCTTTTTTTAAGATTCCCGAATCTTCAGAAAAATCTTTTTCTCCACAGGAAATGCCAAATTCGACTAATTTTTGCCTCTGTTCTTTTGAGAGGTTTTGTGGAACTAGGATGCTTGTTCGTACATAAAGATCTCCTCGGTGAGAGGGAGAGCGAAGGTTAGGCATTCCTTTATCCTTAATGCGAAAGGTTTTATTAGAAGGAGTCCCGGAAGGAATTTTTAAAGTTACCTTTCCGCCTAAAGTGGGTGCCTCAATGCTTCCTCCAAGAGTTGACAGGGTGAAGGGTATTAAGAGTTCATGAAAAAGATCGTCGTCATCTCTTTCAAACAAATCGTGGGTTTTGACTTGGACATCGACATAAAGATCACCACAAGGACCATTTCTGGGACCTACGTCACCTCTTCCTCGGGAGCACAGACGGGAATTATCATTGATACCAGCAGGAATTTTGACTTTTACGGAGTCACTGTTTTTCTTACGTCCATCACCACTGCAGGCACTGCATGGGTTCTCGATAGTCACCCCAGAACCGTTGCAGGTTGGGCAGGTTCGACGAATACTTATAAATCCCTGATTGGAGGCAACTTGCCCAACCCCCCCGCATGTTCCACACATTGATTTAGAGGAACCATCTGAAGAACCAGAGCCACTGCATGAACTGCACTCAAGGTGCCTTGAATATTTGATTTCCTTTTCTACTCCACTGGATGCTTGTTCGAGCGAGATTGATACAGAGACGCGTAGGTCATTTCCTCGCATGCCTTCGGAACCTCCAGTTGTACTACCCCCAAAGAAGTCTTCAAAAATACTTCCAAACCCACCCGAACCGCTGCCACCGAAAACATCCCTGAACAAATCAAACGGATCGACCCCGGAAGAGGACGAACCACCGCGAAAAGCATCATGTCCAAATTGATCGTATTTAGCTCTTTTTTCTGAATCTTTTAAAATATCAAAAGCTGCTGATATTTCTTTGAATTTTTCTTCGGCTTCTTTGTTGTTCGGGTTCTTATCCGGATGGAATTTTATAGCTAACTTACGGTAAGCTTTTTTAATTTCGCTATCTGTTGCATTTCTCTCCACCCCTAGCACTTGGTAAAAATCCTTTTCGCTCATGTTGGTAATTTTAACTTAGAAAGAATGTTAATATTTGAAATACAGTAAAGTTCGGGTTTGGGTTCATGACTTCGAGACAATTACTGATGCCGGTCGCAGTAAGTGCTCGTTAATCTTATATCCATTTCTAACAACTTTTAGGATGATCCCTTCTTTGTCCCCTGGTTCGTAGCTTATGGCTTCATGTAATTGAGGGTCGAATTCATTACCTGTTTCATTGATACAAGCTAATCCATACTCGCTTAGAACAGAGTCCATTTGATCAATAGCCATTTTAAAACCTTTAGCCAAAGGTCCATCAGGTTCCGTTTTGAGTGCTTCTTCTATGCCGATATTGAAGGCATCAATTACAGGAAGTAAATCTTCTATGATTTGTTTTTTGGTTCTTTGGACAGCTTCTTCGCGATCACGAATTGATCTTTTTCTCAAATTATCCAAGTCGGCAAAAGTTCTCAGGTATTTAGAATGGAGATCTTCTTGTTTGCCATATGCCTCGTTTAAACGGTCTTTAAGCCGTGATACGGACTCATCGTCCTCTACAAGTTTGCCCTCGTCATTCAACGATTGATCATCGGGTTCCTGTTCGTCAGGAGTGTTTTCTGTGGGTGAATTTTCTTCCTCTAACATAATGCTAATTTTTTAAAACCAAGCAGAAAATCAAAGCCCTCTTCAGTTCTAAGGTCAACATCAATGGAAGTACAAACTTAGCTATTTAAGCTACTTCTTGTCAAATTGAGTGAAATGATCAGTGACCAATAATTGACCATCCGTTTTGAAAGTAACCTCACAACTCTCCGAATAGGGAGAAAGTGCGAGCGATCCACTCTTAACGGTTTCTTTGCCAACAATCACTTTACAGCCGATTGGGTTCAACAGTAGACAATCTTGGTTTTTCTCCTTTAAATTTATGTTTTCATTAGCTTTTGCATTGAATTTTCTAATCCTAAAGTGAGGACAATCTGCCAATGTTTTAACCTTTGATTGATCTTGTAACAAAGGAGATGGTTCAAAGTCATTAAAATCAACGCATTGCAAAGAGTTTTTGAGGTGCAACTCCCTAGGCTTTCCATCTAGACCTACTCTGCCCCAATCATATGCTCTGTATGTAGTGTCTGAATTTTGCTGGATTTCAAGTATGAGGTTTCCTTTGTCGATTGCATGAAGCCTTCCACTTTCCACTAGAATGGACTGGCCTGCATGTGAATTTACTCGGTGGCAGTGGGATTCTGCACTGCCATTTTTAAGTGCTTGCGTAAATAAATCTTTGGTAGTTCCTTTTTTTAAACCAATAAAAAGTCCAGCATCTGTGGTTGCATGGGCAATATACCAATTTTCCGTTTTGGGTTCACCTCCCAACTTGTTTGCAATTTTAGAGGGTGGGTGGACTTGAAGGCTCAACCTTTCCCTGCAGTCAAGCCACTTCACTAAAATGGGAAACGGTCGTTCTTTTTCCCATGTTGGACCCATGATTAAATGATGGTTTTCCAACAGTAGGGCTCTTAACTTAGTGCCCTTGGCTTCCGTGTTTGAGAGTTTTGACTGATGGTCTTTTCGATCTACAATATCCCAAGATTCTCCCAAGTTTTTTAAATCCCCCGTATTTCTCCCAAGAATATCCTTGAAGGATGTTCCCCCCCAAACTCTTTCCATATATTGTGGTTCAAACTTGAAAATCATGCCTAATATAGTTTCAATACAAAAATGTGTGGTGTATTTCTTAAAGCAATTCAATTGCTTACTTATCTTTGATGGCAAAGGAGCCTTCAAAAACCAAACCTAAAGTTGGTTTGGCAGAGCTAACGCCGACCAAAAAAATAGGTTGGGGCGTGTTTTGGAGCATCCTTTCCTCGGTTACTCTCCTTTCCCTAATTGATTACGATCCACAAAACATTCATACCCATCCTCCTTCCGGAAATTCACCTCTTTTAGGGAGATTAGGGGTGGAAACAGGTCGGTATCTCTTTTCCACATTTGGTCTGTCAGCTTGGCTTTTCCCTTGGCTATTGGGAGTCATTGCATGGTTGTGCTTTAATCAAAGCACCACCCAAAAGAGGTTATGTAAAATTATTCCTCTTTTAACATTAATTCTTAGTGTATCGATTATTGCGGACTTGAAAGACTTTAGTTTTTCCGATGGTCGTAATGATTCTAATTCAGGTTCACTCAATTCATCCTTTGATTATGGATCTGGGGGTGCACTTGGTTCCTGGATATTTTCAGGAATGCCGTCCAAGGATGGGCAGCTTAATCCAGAAAACTTTGGGTATTTAAGAACTTGGTTTGGTGTGGGTGGTTCGTGGATCTTTGCCCTGCTTCTTCTTTTTTCCTCATTAGCAATTTATTTTTCACTTGGACTCCAGCATTTCGAAAAAGTTTTCGAATATGTTAAAAAACCATTTAGTAGAAGGTTAGAAATTAAAGAAAGTAATACGACATTGCCCAAAGAGGCATCGCCGAAAGACATTGCTAAATCTTCTGAGATTGAAAAAACACCTTTTTCATTAAAGAATTTTTTCTTTCGTAAAGAAAAAGCAGATAATGATCCACTTTTTGGAGATGTTTCTAAGAATTTAGATGATGTTCAGTTAAAGCGTGCAAAGATTATACCCAAGCCAACCGAAAAAAAATTAACGAAGAGTCCTGTCGAAAATCTAAGGGCCAATGAAGATGTGCATTCTGAGAGCACTCAAATTTCTGAAAAATCAAAAAAAACTGCAACCGAGGAAACAAAACCCACCACAAACCTTGATACAGAGAAAGAATTAGATGGCTTTAAGGTTGTTCGTGCTGAGAAAACAGAAAAAGCAACCAATTTGTTTCCAGAACGAAAAGGAGACTATCATTTCCCTACATTGGAATTACTTATGGAACCTCCTGAGGAAATTGCCAATGCGGATGAAGATCACATGATCAAGGCAAGTAGACTAAAGGAAACTCTTGCAGAATTCAAAATTGAAGTTGAACTCGGAGAGGTCCATACGGGCCCTGTAATTACTCGCTACGACATCCACCCAGCTGCTGGAGTGCGTGTCGAAAAAATTGCAAACTTGGATAAAAACCTAGCAATGGCTTTACGTTCTGAGAGCGTTAGGATTCTTGCTCCAGTGCCAGGGAAAGGATGTGTCGGGGTTGAAGTCCCTAATGCTCTCCCTGCACCAGTATGCCTCAAGGAAATTCTTCAATCTAAGGCGTGGGCTGATGCCAATGCGGAAATCCCGATCGTTCTTGGAAAGGAAGCTAGCGGAAAGCCCCTTGTTGCTGATTTAACTAAGATGCCTCATTTACTGGTTGCTGGTTCCACAGGTTCAGGGAAAACCGTCTGTATAAATGCTATCATCGCTTCGTTGTGTTATCATTCGAGCCCAGAAGATGTAAGATTTATCATGGTTGATCCTAAAATTGTGGAAATGAAAGTATACAATGATTTACCCCACATGCTTATTCCAGTAGTAACGGAACCAAAAAAGGTTCCGGGAGCACTAAAATGGCTTCTTGTAGAAATGGAACGACGGTATCAGATTTTCTCAAAAGTTGGCGTTCGTAATATTGCTGGATTCAATGCCAAAATCCTAAAGGATAAACAAGAAAAGGAAAAAGCTCAGCAACTTGATGCTGAGATGACTGCAGAAGAACGGGCTGCTCTTTCTTCTGTACAAGTTCCTAGAGATGATGATGCGTTGGAGATTCCCGAAAATAAATTACCTTATATTGTTTGTATTATTGACGAGTTAGCTGACTTAATGATGGTCGCACAAGCAGATGTAGAAACCGGAATTGCTCGTCTTGCTCAGTTGGCGAGGGCTGCAGGTATACACTTAATTATTGCCACTCAAAGACCGTCAGTGAATGTAATCACTGGTGTAATTAAAGCGAATTTACCCAGCAGAATATCCTTTCGTGTGGCCTCCTATCGAGATAGTCAGACTATTCTAGATGGAAAAGGGGCTGAGTCTTTGATCGGAAAGGGGGACATGCTCTTTATTCCGCCTGGAAGTGCAAGTTTTATGAGGGCACAGGGAGCTTTTGTCAGTGATGAAGAAATAAATGGAATTGTTGACTACCTTAAGGTGAACGGACCGCCCCAAATTATCGAGGAAGTAAGGGAGCAAATTGAGTCTGCCGGAGAAGATGATGTCTTGGGTGGAGGAGATGATCAATCAGATGATGATCCGATGCTTAAAAAAGCGGTAGAAATTATTCGTACAACAAAAAGAGCATCGACATCAAACCTTCAAAGAAAATTAAGTATTGGTTACAATCGTGCAGCGAGGATAATGGATGAGCTTGAAGAAAGAGGTGTCGTAGGTCCAGACATACCCGGACAAGGTCGGGAAATCCTTCTGGATATTTAAAAAATAACAATTCCTAACTTGCCGATTTCGGTATTTATTGAAAATCTATTAAAAAATTTATTATGGCAGTTGGGCAAAAGTTAGAAGAAGCGAGAAACCGTAAGGGTATATCGATACGAGAAGCATCAGAATCTACAAAAATTCGTGGTGATTATTTGACGGCTTTTGAAGCCGGCAACTTTGACCTTAAATTACCAGATGTTTATCTTCGTGGCTTCATCCGTGTTTATGCTCGCTTTTTGGGGATCGATCCAGAATCTGCAGTAGCCGATTTAAAGGTGGAGCTTGGAGTAAAGCCCAGTAAGCCAGTTCGAAAAAACCTTGGTACAATAAGCTCGACTGATAATGCAGATCCACAGAGAGAACTCAAAAATGTATCTCGTTCTCAAAGGTCGCTACCTAGCAATTTCCTTTCTAATAAGGTAATTATTCTAACATTCAGCGGAGTTGCCTTAGCCATTCTGTTTCTTAGTTTGCTTGTCTATGTTATCAGTCCTAAAGAAAGCAGTTCGGACATTGTAGATGATAAGCCCAATCAATCTTCCTCGATTCGTGAAACTCAAACCGAAGCAAATTCCTTCAATACGCAAACTAATGCTCGTGATGTTGCATCTTTATCTCCAGGGCGAGTTTTGAAGTTAGCAGCGATTGGACCTATTGAACGTTTGATCGTCAGTGACGAAGGAAAAAGCCCAAAAGTTTTTCACGAATTTAAAACACTTCAGGTTGGGTGGGAAACTAGTATCCCATTTACAGAATCATTTAGGTGTTATAGCTCTTCGCTTGAAAACATCCGCTTTGCAGTGGATGATGGTGCTGAAAAGCAGGTAAGTGGTCAGGGATCTGGAAATTTCCGCTGGACCCCTTGATGAGTTAGATTACAGGGTTTGCAGAGACTCTTGCTTAATAAACCAAAACCAATTTCTTCCTTTGAGTAGAGCAGAAAACTCAACAGGTACAATTGAACCATTTTGATGAACGAGGCCAATTGAAAGATCGATTATATTTTTATTGGATAAAATCTTTTTAACACCTTCTTCGGCAATATCTCTATCCTTGGATGATACGAAATTTATAAATGGCTGTTCTCTCAACTCTTTAGCAGGATATCCTAACAATCCCGATAAGTGATCGGTATTTCCATGAAAGCGGATTTCACCATCTATAAATTCTATGATACCTGAAAATTCGGCTTGCTGTGTTAATCGATCTAAAGAGAAGTGCCTTTCTTTGGTGTAAACAGAACCGTCATTTGCAAATTGTTTGTTTTGAAAGTGTTTCGGTGTGATGTTGGCACGCTTCTTAAAGGCTCTGTGGAAATAATGAACACTTTCAAAGCCGCAAGCAGCAGAAACCTTTTTGATACTAACTTTTGAACTAGCCAACATTTTTTTGGACTGATCAATTCTTGTTTGTATTAAGTCTTCTGTTGGGCTGATTTTGAATTCATTCTTGTAGAGTGATGCAAATCTACTGGTAGAAAGACCCATTTTTTTTGCCATCTCACCAATTTTCCAATTGTTAAAGTAAGTTTCATGAATGTCGGCCCTTAAATCTCTGAGTCTTTGAGCATGGTCTGGCAGCACATCAAGCAAATCATGATTTGCTAATCGTAAAATTTTTCCGATAAGTTCAAGAATGTAAGATGCAGTGATAGCCTTCCATTCAGGATTTTGTGATTTAAATTCAGAGGAGATCTTGCCAAATATGCTATCGGCAAAATGAGAATGCATTGGGGTGTATGCTATGTCGAATTGGGTGCCAGTAAAATTCAAAACTTTCTTCGCATCAGAACCACTAAAGTTTATGAGAGAGAATAAAAGTGGGGATTTATCAGCCGACTTTATTAAGAGTGGCGAATTTGAATCCCGGATGACAAAAGATCCAGGTTTACAATGCACTAGGCCAGTTTTGGTATCGGCGGAGGCATGGGATTTAAAATACACAAGGGTGTAAAATTTATCTTTCGCACTAAGAGAAAGTTCAGACATCCGATTTAAATCGCAGTCTTTAATTTTAAAAATCATAACACTTAAGAAAAGAAGTAATTTTGCATAAAAACAAGCAAAATCTGCTGTATCTAAACTCTAGGGTTTATTGATCTGCGTCAGGATCTACGCATTTAGGGCCTTTCAAAGCATCTTTTTGCCCGACTAGTTGAGGATGCTCTTCTGCCTTTTCATTAAGTTCAATCCACTCCTGAAGTTCTTCGGGAACATCCATGTCAGGAAAAATTGCCTCAACAGGGCATTCATCCATACAGGCATTGCAATCAATGCAAGTTTCTGGGTTGATATACAAGCGGTCAGGAAGTTCGTGGAAAGCGTCTACAGGGCATACGGATACGCAACTTGTAAATTTACAGTCAACACATTTTTCAGTAACTACATAAGTCATGATTTATAATTTTGGTTTTAAAAGAACCGAACGGGAGATGAATTTTCTTCAGCCATACGTCGATGCTCCTCATCAGAGCAAGCAGAATCTATCGGTGCGTCTGGTTTTTGATCACTGGATTCAACGAGCTTGTTAGATAATAGGTAATTTTCAACTTCCTCTCCACTTACATCAGCCAGCATGACGCCGTCAAGTTCCACACAAGGTTGGTTAGTTTGACCGGTTTTTTCAACCATCTCTGCAAAAAGTTCTTGGTTGTTGATGATATCCAGGTCTTCATATTCTAGAGAATATTTGTCCATTATGGCTCTAACTCCCATGCTCCATCCGCATTGGGGTTTCAAATATGCTTTGATTTTCATGAGTACTGCATAGCACTTTTTAATAACATTCGCAAACCTAACATTCATCCTTTTTTCGATTAAATAATTTCCATCACAATTTGTCAGGAAATCAATTTCAGAAATCCCAAATAAATAATTGGTAACTTTTGTTTTAAAAATTATTATCCTTCGCACCGAATGAGCGGGATTATTTTCTCTCAACCCTCCGCTTTTAATAATTTGAAACTTCAAAAAACATGTTTTGCTGTACCCCTTACTAATTGTAAAATGATTACATTAGTAATAGGTTCTTCCTTCTGCCTTGACCGCTAATCGCCATGGCGCAGAATAATCGTTCCTTTTTGAAATACTTTGGCATTTATATAACCTACCAATCATGACGACACCCCCTAAACAAGGTTTGTATGACCCTCAATTTGAGCACGAGAATTGTGGAATTGGATTGATCGTGGATATGAAGGGACGAAAGTCCCATGACATTGTCCGTGGAGCGTTGGAGATTTGTGTTAATCTAGATCATCGTGGCGGTTGTGGGTGTGACCCTATCACCGGCGACGGTGCAGGCATTTTTATTCAAACACCTGATAAGTTTTTCCGCAAAGTAGTTTCGGAAGAAATATCTAAAGAACTTCCTCCTGCCGGAGATTATGGAGTCGCATTTTTGTTTTTATCTTCTAACGAGCCTGATCGGATCAATGAAAAAAGGATAGTCGAAGAAGTTTTAAATGAGGAAAATCTCGGTCTGATCGGTTGGCGCAAAGTACCCGTGAGG
>ERZ807291.1926-NODE-1926-length-32488-cov-8.361422_pt1 | contig 32488 bp, 21 predicted proteins | sample MGYA00521257_ERZ807291 | MGnify/ENA primary metagenome ERZ807291 (study PRJEB31413, sample SAMN03169783) | marine metagenome | biome: Marine; feature: Water; material: Subsurface seawater | place: North Sea | collected 2011-04-28 | depth 1 m m ...
CTGAAAAAGAAAATTTTACTGAAAAAGAAAATTTTACTGAAAAAGAAAATTTTACTGAAAAAGAAAATTTTACAAGTGCGAATACCATTGTTAATAAACAAAATTTATCTAATTATATATTTCCTAGAAATATAAAACAAGCTTATATATCAAAATCATTAAAACACTTAAAATATCGATTTTTGGAAAAATTTAATCTTAAAGAATTCTATACTTTTAATGAACCATGTTTATTTTTTGGAATTTATAATGATGATGATATCAATATTTTAAAAAGAACGAAAGAAACATATATCATCTGGGGCGGAACTGATCTTGATATTTCATATCAAGAGAGATTAGCAAATTATAATATTATTAAGTCATTATATAATATTAAATGTAATTATGCAATTAGCAATGATATTGAAAATAGAATGATTAAACTTAAAATGAAATACACTCGAATTAACTTTTCATTATTAAATAAAAATAATTTCTACCCTGTAACATTACCAGGAGATAATATTTTCATCTATAATGGAATAACTCCGGGAAATGAAAATATTTATAATGAAAAACTTTATAAAAAAATACAACAAAAATTACCATACTTCAATTATATCTATAGCACCTCCTTAAATTTACCAAATGATAAAATGGCCGACATTTATAAAAAATGTTTTATTGGTTTAAGACTAACTAAAAATGATGGAAACGCAAACATGGTACAAGAAATGGATTATATGCATTTACCAATTATACATAATGGTGATATTCAGAATTCATTATCCTGGAATTCTGAAGAAGATATTATTGATCATATCAATTCCGCCATTCCAAATATTTTAATTATTTTTGAAAAAGATATGAATTTATCGGATGGATCTGCTGTTTGGTTATTTAATTTTATAAAATTATTACATTTATATAATCCTATTTTAAATGTTACTATTCTATGTAAAAAATTAAATAATAAGATAAATATTAAAAATGTTAATTTTATAATAAATTGTGACGATTATACTACTTATAATCATGTTTTTTATAGAATTAATAATAAAATTATTAATTTTGAATGTTACAATAATGTTACAATTATAATACATAATTACGACTATAGTTTGTTAGATTACTATAAAAAATTTAAATTTACAATATGCCATAGTATACTAATAAAAGATGAGTTAATTTTTAATAATGTTATTTCGAATATAAATATTTTACCTCCACTAATTGAAAAAATACATATCACAAATAAAAATAATGACAAAATTATTTTCTGTTATAATGGAACAATTAAACAATCTTATAAATCATTAGAAATGTTACAATTATTTGAAATATTATCAAAATCATATGATTTCACTTTCTATTTAATTTATGGAAAGCATAAACTTGATAATAATGATTATGATAATAAATTAAATATCTTAATTAATAAATTACAAAATAATCCAAAATTTACAATTTATAAGAATTTACATTCAAGTAAAATACATGATATTTTAAATATCGCTCATTATGGATTAGTTATTCATGATGAAACAGTAGATTATATGCAACAATCTACTAAATTAATTGAATATTTATCTTTTAATTGTATTCCTATTAGTTACTTAACTTATTTAAATTGTGGTTATATTGATAATGATAATTTATATTTTAAATCTGATAATGAATTAAATCTTATAATAACAAAAATATTAGATAAGGAAATTAAATTTAATGAAATAAATATTACTAATAAAATAAATAATCATCTACTTATTAATAATTTAAATATATTTGATATAAATAATAATATTTTTATTACAAATAAAGAAGTTAAAAATTGTGATAAGATTCTAATCACAAATTTTTATAATAACGTTTATTTTAACAAAAAAGTTATATTTATACAAAATAACCTCGATTTTGATTTCCATTCTGAAAATATTAAAAAAATTTTATGCAACGATATTGATAAAAATATTAATGAAGATGCTCAAATAGAAATTAATTTTAAACTTTCATATTTAGGAAATTATAAACTTTATTATAATGAAAATTTATACGATTTTAAGAAAAATCCACAAGAATTAAAATTATATGGAATTGAAAATATTAACGGTGAATTTATATTTAATTCATGTGAAAATTATTTTGAATTTAATTGTTTCCTACAAAAAGATTATATTTATTATCTAAATATAGATGCTCAATTTCTTTCACCCGGAACATTATTTATACTTAGTATTACTAATGTAAACGGAATCTTTAAAGATATAAATCGCAATCTTCATATTATTAATAATAATAATAATAAAATAACCTTATCAATATGTCCACAAACTAACTCAGATTTTATTATTAAAATTAAACCATCATCTCGTAATTTTAAGAAAATAGTCATTAAAATAAATGATTTGAAAATAAAACGTATTCATTCAATTGATAAATTATGTAATAAAATTAAAGTTATAAATATGGATAAAGAAAAAAATAATTTTGCAAAAGTTAATAGAATATTAGAAATGAATGGAATAGTATGTGAAAGAAGCATTGGTATTGATGGTCAAAAACCTGAAATTAAAAAAATTTATGATGAATATTGTAAACAACCATTTAATGAAATAGAAAAAAAATTAAAAAGAAAAGAAATTGTAAGCAGTGGAGCATTGGGATATTTATTATCTATGTTAAATATTTTTAAAGAAGCTATTATTAATAATTATGAATATATTATGATTTTTGACGACGATATTAAAATTATTAATAACTTTATATACAAATTTAACGATCTTTATAATTCAATTAAATTTCAATTCAGAATACTTATGTTAGGATCTTCACAATGGGAATGGGATTATATTGATTTCAAAGAAAATTATTACATCCCTGACTCTCAATCAAATGGATCTTTTGCAAATATTTATCATAGAACAACTTTTGATTTAATTTTAAGTAACATATTAAAATTTAACTCACCTTTTGACAGTAATCCTTTAAAACTTAATTTTAATAAAAACCTATGCTATATTGCTTATCCTAATTTAGTAATTGCTCAACTTGAAAAATCAAATATAGGTATATTAAATAATTCCAGAACTTATGAACGATTTCGATGGGATAATCAATTATATTTTAATTATAATTATGATTTAAAAAATAGTAAAATTATTTATAAAAAAATAAATAATAAATTAAATAAAAAATTATTTATAATTGGAATTACAACATTTAATAGAATAAAATATTTAACAGAATGTATTACATCATTATTAGATACTTTAAATAAAAATGTTGACTATATTATTATTGTAGCTGATGGTAATTCAAAAGATAATACTCAAGAATATATCAAAAATTTAGTAATTCCTGACAACGTATCACTTTATTTAGTATGTAATTATGAACATTTTATTTATAGACAAAGTAATAGTATTCTTAAATTATCAAATCAATTCAATTTTGATTTTGCATTTTTAATAAATGATGATGTAATTTTTATGAATTCAAATTGGGATATATATTATTATAATACATATATTAAAACTAATTATGATCATTTGGTATTCTACGATATAAATCATAAAAATTACTATCACAAAATTAAAAATAATAATAATTTGTTAATTTCATATACTAATGCCAATAATTGTCAAGGTGCATTTTTTACATTCACTAAAAAAATTATTAAAAATATTGGGTATTTCGATGAATCTAATTTTAAAATTAGAGGACATTCACATATCGATTATACAATAAGATGTTGTAGAAATAAATTTAATAATGAAGATTATTTATATGATGCTATCGAATCTTCAAAATATATAAAATTAAATATAAATAATTATGAAAGTAGTTTCAATAAATTACCTCTGTATTTAAGAGAATTATATAAAGTTACATTATATGAACTTGAAAGAAGATTAAATATTTTAAAAGATAAAAATAGAAATTACATTAATGTTGAATTTTCTATTGAAGATATTAATTAATCTCCTTTACCTCCTTATTTATTCTATATCGATTATTATATAAAATTAATTTTATCTCATCCTTAATTTTATTTATCACCATATTATTATCCTTCTTTTCTATATATCTATTAAATTTTCTCATCATCTCTGGATATTTATTCCCATTCTCTATCCATTCCTCTAATTTATACTCTATAACTCCTTGATTATCATCTATTAAACTATCTATCTGTTCATCTCTATCTTTACACTTCCATTTATCCCCATCATAAATCATAATATATTTATTCTTCAAATTTGATATATACACATTATGATTCTCTGGCTTATTTACATCAAAATGAATCTTCTCTATTAAATGCGGTATACAAAAATTAGAATGACTCAAACATTTTAATATATCCTTATCAGTTATATGACTTCGATCCGTGTCACTATAGCTTAATAACTTTATATTATTCTGAACATTTATTGTATTATTACTATTATTTATACCAGCCTTCTTTATCAACTCATCTATATGCTTATCCTTCCTATCTAACTCCTTTTTAAAATTTTTATCCTTCTCCGTTAACTCCTTTTTAAACTCATTAATTTGCTCATTTTGATCTTGTAATTGTTTATTTAATAATGATACTAATTCAGTCATCGATTGTTTTACTTCATCATCTTTTTTCTTTTCACTACACGTTTTCAAATGCCTCCATAAATTCTTATAACTACTTAATACTTTTTTACAATATTCGCATTTATTTGAATCTGACGGTTTTTCATTAGTTTTTAGGGTATTTTTAGGGTATTGTATGGGTATATCATGGGTACTTTTACAGTGATTCGCAGAAGTTTTATCTATATTTATACAATCTAAATATTCATTACAATTATTACCATTTTCTATATAATTCTTAAAATGTTTTACATCAATATCATATAATTTGAGTTCACAACTGTTCTTTCGACTTAAATGTCTAATTAATATAGTCTTAATATGAGTTTCATATCCACACCTAAAACATTTATAATTTACCATTATATGTTATAATATTTATACATTTTTAAATATTTTGTATAAAAAACGTATATATATTGTATATTAACTGTATATATATTGTATATTTATATACAATTTATACAGTTACACTATATTTAGATGATAAAAAACGTATATAATTGTATATTTTAGACCTAATTGTATATATACACTACAAATATACAATTCAAAAAAATTCAAGTGAGGGGGGGGGGGAACCAAATTATTTTAAAAAGTATTTCAGTTTTTTTTTTTAAAAAAATTTCACAAATTATTTTTTCCCCTTTTTTTAGATGACAAAAAAAACAGTGAATAAATAATTAAACATACATGAAAATGTGAATTAGTTTAATATGTAAAAAAACAGTATTTTAGACCTAAAAATGATAAAAAATTAAAATTTATGAAATTTAAACAATTTTTTACAGGTAGGGTATATATGAAATCAAACGCATTAAAATAATACATCATAATAAATTCTTAATTAGTAAGTTTTTATAAAAAATATTTTTATTGTTATATGGATTATAAATTATGTTATAAGGTTATACCTATGCCTTGTGATACAAATAGTAATGGAGATATATTTGGTGGATGGTTATTATCTCAAATGGATTTAGCAGGTATTATAATGTGTAAAGAACATAGTTATGGTAGATATGTTACTATTTCAATAGATAAAATGATATTTAAAAAACCGGTGAAAGTAGGTGATATTTTAGAGATTTATTGTTCAATTTACAAAGTTGGTACTACATCATTAACTATTAATATAAGAGCAATTACTATAAATTTAGAGAGTAATATAAAAGATGTTGTTACAGAAGGTATATTTAAATATGTTAAAATAGATAATGAAGGTAAATCTACTAATTTATAAATTAGGTCTTTACATAATTTTTACTTAAAAAAATATTAATAATTATTAAAAATGATTAAGAATATTCCAACAATATTTCGTAAAAATTTAATTAAAAATCCAAATGCAAAAGTATTAGGAGTTAAAATAAATAATTCATGGGAATGGACTGATAGAACTAAACTTAATAATATGATTTCATATTCGATAGATGTATTAAAAGATAGAAATGTTAATAAGGGTGATAGGGTGATATATAAAGGTAAAAATTCAGTTGAATGGTTAGCATGGAATATAGCTACTCAATCAGTTGGTGGAGTATGGGTTCCTTTATACAGTAATCAAAAAGAAGAATACTGTAAATATATTGTAGATGATTGTAATCCAAAAGTTTTGATTTCAGATGATAATATAAATTATAAGGATATTAATTTTATGGATAATAAAATAGAAGATGTAAATTATGAAAATGAACATGAAGTAATTAATAATGATTTATGTACTTTGATTTATACCTCGGGTACAACAGGAAGTCCAAAAGGTGTGATGTTAAGTCATGAAAATCTACTATCTAATATTAAAACAGTAAATAGTAGATTTAAGGAGTTTAAGAATAGAGAGTTAACTTCTTTGAATATTCTTCCATGGGCTCACATTTATGGTTTAACTACTGAACTATATTATAATATATTAAATGGAAATAAAGTTGCTATAAGTTCTGGTGTTGATAACTTTGTAAAAGAGTGTTCTGAAATAAAACCTGATCTACTTTATTTAGTACCAAAAGTATTAGAATTAATAAAAAAAAAGTTAAATATTTTAGATAAACCTGTATTAAGATTAGTATTACCATTAGTTCTAAAAAGGTTATTTGGTAATAATATTATTACTATATTTATGGGTGGAGCAAAATTAGATGAAAATACAAAGAAATTTTATATTGACAGTGGTATTAATATTTGTGAAGGTTATGGTTGTTCTGAAACATCACCAATGATATCAGTAAATCATATTAGTGATCCAAGAGATATAAATTCAATAGGTAAAGTTTTAGATGGTATATTAGTTGATATAGTAGATAATGAAATTTTAGTATCTGGACCAAATGTGATGTTAGGTTATTGGAATAATAAAGATGCAACAGATGAAGTATTAGTAAAATCAAAAGGTTTGACATGGTATAAAACTGGTGATGCTGGAAATAAAGTAGATGATTTTTTATATTATAATGGTAGAATTAGTGAAAATTATAAATTATCGAATGGTAAATTTGTTAATGTGAATGATACTGAATCAAAATTAAAAAAGTATATATCAAATTTTTTTATAATATATGGAGAAAATAAACCGTATAATATATTAATTATTGAGAAACCATTTGATGAATCTAAATTAGATATAGTAAATAAAAATATAGATAATTATTTGAAATTAGAGAAAGTATTATATGTTGAAAGTGATGTATTCGCAGATTATTTAACTCCTAAAATGTCGATAAAAAGAAAGAAATTAATTAAATATTTAGAAGATGATATCAATAATTTATATGATTAAAAAATGAAAATATTATAAATTACTTTATTTTTAGTTTATTATAAATGGAAATAACAAATATATGTAATTGTAATGAAACATTTGATATAAGATGTTGTTGTTGGATTAATGATAATACTTTTGATACATGTAATAGAAAAGTATCAACAACGTATTCATATATGATGAATCAATATGATTTATATAAAAAAATTCAAAAGAGTGGTATTAATTCAGTAGAGATTTATATAAAAGATGTGTGTAGATTAAATGATAATCAATGGAAAGAAATAATTAATATATATGAAAATGAAAAAGATTAAAAATTATAAATTTATTGATATTTATAATTTTTGTATTTAGTTAGTTTTAATACCACCAACAGTATTACTTCCAATAGCAAAACCAGCTCCTTGTCTTGCAGCTACTGATATACTTGGTGCATACATGTCTAAAATTGCAAATACACATGCTGCTGTAAATGCAATCATTGCTACTTCTCTGATATCTATTTTTTCAGAAGGAATATATCTTGCAGCTAAAGCAACAGCTCCACCTTCTAGTAAATATTTAATTGCTCTTTTTATTATTTCTGAAACATCTAATTCAAATTTAGGTTGTTTATTATCCATATAATAGTATAATATTTTTGTTTTTTATAAAATTTTATAATATTTTTTATTTATAAATGCCGGGAGGTTTAATACAAATTGTAGCTTATGGTGCTCAAGATTTATTTTTAACTGGGATACCTGAAATAACATATTTTAAGTATATTTATAAAAGATACACTAATTTTGCTATGGAATTTATAGAATTACAGTTTAATGGAGATAAAAATTTTGGGGAAGATATTTCATGTGAAATACCAAAAGATGGTGATTTATTAAGTGATACAGTAGTAAAAATAGTTATACCTAGTGTAAATTTAGAAAAATCAACAACTGATTCTAGTTTAATAACAACAACTCAGTCAGAAATGACAAATTCAGAAACAACCTATATAAATTTTAATAATTTTATAAAATATATTTATGAGAGTATAAAATTAATAAATACTGGATTAGTAAATACGAATGAGACATTTACAAATATTGAAACATCGGTAAGTACATATTTAAATTCTGAAAAAAATTATTTACTTTTAAAAAATAAAGTGAGTAGTGATATTAAAAATATGTTTGATATAGAAACTCATATGACTACAATATCTGATAAATTAGTTAATGAAACAGATAAGAAAACTTTACTTAATATTTTAGTAAATAGTTATTTGTCATTAAGTGCTAGTGTATCAAGTAATTTGCTAAATGATTATATTACTAAGAAAAATATATATGATACTACATTATTAAATAACTATAATTTTTCTTGGATAGATGATTTAGGTTATAATATAATTTCTCAAGCGGAGTTAAATATAGCTGGAAATATAATTGATAGACAATATAGTACATGGTTATATTTATGGAATGAATTATTTGAATCAACATTTAAACAGAAAGATATAGATAAACTACATTCTAAAACTTCAATTGCATATACTCATGATAAAAATAGTAAACCAAGTTTTACAATTTATGTTCCATTAAAATTTTTTTTTAATAGAGATACTGCATTGGCTTTGCCATTAGTATCAGTCAGACATCAATCAATTACAATAAAATTAAAGTTAGAAAAGTTAGTTAATTTGATCCATACTGATTATACTGATAATAATATTGTAGATTTAATTAAATTAAGTAATATTTCTTTATTAGTAAATTATATATTTTTAGATCAAGATGAAAGGACAAAGTTTGCAAATGCAACACATGAATATTTAATTGAGCAAGTAAATTATTATCAATATAAAAATTTAAAAGCTAGTGAATTAAATATAGAATTAAATGTAAGTCACCCTGTAAAATATTATATTTGGACAATTCAAAAACAGTCAGATGTGACGTCATATAATTTAAGCAATAACTATGAATCAAATTTAGTATATACATTAGTAAATAGTAAACCAGTTATAACAACAAATGAAGGTAATCCAATTTCAACTGCAGCATTAGAATTAAATGGTGTTGATAGGACAAAATTTCATGAAGGTATTTATTATAATTACTTAACAAGTTATGAATTAAATTTAAATACTCCAAGGGATGGAATAAATTTTTTTAGCTTTTCACTATTGCCTAAAGAGATACAACCATCGGGTGAATGTAATTTTTCTAGATTAAATAGAAAAAATTTAAAAATAAATTTAGATAATACATTTTTAAATAGATTAGTTACTACAGATTTTATACTAACGAAATTTACATATGTAAATTATAATATTTTAAAATTTGAAAAAGGACAAGCTAATTTAGTTTTTAATTTTTAATAAAAATATCACTGATACTATTATCATCTTCGTCATCGTTATCGTCATCGTTATCGTCATCGTTATCAATTTCGGAACAGACAATGTTGTTATTTTGTATTTTGTCATTCATATTTTTTGATATATCTTCAACTTGTTGAATAGGTGTATCAGCATAATTATCACTTTTTGTGAAGGTATCATAATCAATACTTTCTACTTCATTAGTTAATTTAAGAACATTTTCTTTAAAATGATAACTATCTTCAAAATTATTCATATCCATTTCTAAATCATCTTCTGATAAAGCGAAACTAGAAGTAGAATCATTTATAATATCGACATAATTTAATGGATCAATATGAGTAATATTAGCTATATCATAAAAAAGTTCATTTAATTGAGTGTGAAATTTAAAATATAATTTAAATAAACTATTAGTTTTAATATGAAATTGCCGATAATAATTAACTCTATCTAAATAAGATCTATTCCAAAATTGTTGTACAGTAATAATTTCTACTTTTAAAGTTTTTAACATTTTGATTGAAAATAATTGAAATAATTTTCTTAATCTTTCAACCATTTCAATTGTATTTATATCTTGTGTAACTTGTAATTTAGCATCAATAATTCTTTTAAAAAAAAATTTATTATAATTAACTTCAAAAAAGGCATTATAATATATTATAACTTGATCATCAATAATATTTTTTATATTATTTATATCTTCTTTATTAATATTATTTTTTCCATAATATATATCAAGTCCAGTAAATTGATCTTTAAATATTTTTATGAGTTGAAAATTTAAAGATAGAAAATTTAATTTAATTTCTTTATAAACATCAAATTTTTCAATAAAAGAATTTAATAATATAAAATTTAAATCATTTTTATCTTTTAATTTGTCATAAAATATTTGAAAAGATTCATTATCAACATTTCCTTCAAAAGTTGTTATTTTATTTAATATTAATTTAGTAATTAATTCCATTTTTAATACATTAAATTCTTTAAAATTGCAATTTATTGTTTCAATAAATTTATAAAAAATATTTTTATTATCAATAATATGAAGAAGTTCTTTATAGTTAGTTTTCTCTAAATATTTATTAATATTTAATAAATCCATAATTTAGTAATGAAAATAAATTTTATTTTTAATTTTAAAACTTAAAAATAAAATGTTTTATGTAATTAAGTTATGACAGGTGGACTATTACAATTAGTAGCATATGGTAATCAAGATGCATTATTAACAATAAACCCTGAATTTACATTTTTTAAGTCATTATATCATCGCTATACAAATTTTTCAAAAGTAACTAATAAAATAGATGTTAGTAAGAAATTATTATTTGGCACAATTAATAATGTTAATATTCCAAAAAATGCTGATTTATTAGATAACATTTATATTCATTTAGAATTACCTACTTTAAGTGTAGAATATGAAAGAGAACTATATGAAGAGTTAAGTTATCAAATAAATAACTCATCATTAGATGTTCCAATAAAATTTATAACAAAAACAGAATATAATAATTTATATGAAAATGTAGGTAATATAAACAATTTTATAGATAATAAACAGTATTATAATTGTATTACTCATTTTACAGATAGTACAAATACTGCAAATAATATGTATGCAGGATTAATAAATGTAAATAATTTGATAGATAGCAACTTATCATTGACAAGTAATGTAGACGTATATTATTTAATAAATAAGGAGTTAATAATTAGTAATGAATTGGATTCGACTTTATTTAAAGATTTTGATAATGCAATAGAATTAACTAGAGAAGAATCTATATTAAAAACAAATTTTGACAATGTGTCAAATAATAACTATTTTCAAAAGTTACTATTAAATCTTTTTTATAACAATAATGTATGTGCCTTAATAAATTATTTGAAATTTAAATCAGATAATTATGATATAAATACGGCAAATGAATATTTAGAAAGTTTAAATGATAAAATTTTATATTATTATACAAATAATAATTATAATCTTTTAGCATACAATCTAATATCATTTAATTCATTGTTAGAATATGGAAAAACATTAGATTTTAATACTTCCATTTATGGAACAAATAAAATAGAAATTAATTTTGACTCTGAATATATTTATGAGACAACAACGGCATCCGATTATAATATTTTATTTTTGATAGATAGTAATACTTTTTCATTAAAGAATATTAAATCAGTTTTATTAAAAGATAGTAGTACTTCTACTACTACCGAAAGTTATTTATATAATTTATTTACAAGTACATTTAGTGTAAGTAATAATTTCTGTTTATCCAATTATTTAAATGTAACAGGATGGTCTAATTCAAATACAATTTATACAGTTAGTTCTAAAAATTTAAAAGCTAATAGTGATGAAGTATATCAAATTACAATAAGTTCTGTTTCTAATTTAGAAATAAATCAAATAATTTTTGGGTTTAATAATAGTACAAATACAATAAATACTACTCCTGATTTTGTTTTTTTTATAACAAAAATAAATGAATCAACTAATAGTATTGAAGGTAAAATATTTGATAATAAGATGTATGCAAATAATATTACTTTTAAAAATTTAAATACAAATGATTATAATAATTATGAGATATCATATGTATCAAATGGTTTAATAACTATTTATCCAATATCATCTGAGATTTATCATTCAGATATTTGGATCAATTATAAATTTATAAATTCAAGTACAAACTCTTCAATTATTGGTCTAAGTCAAACAGATTATTATACACAATTAATAAAATATTCTAAAACAGTAATATCTTTACAAAAACAAATCTTACAAAATTATTTAGATGCACTATTTATTAATAACTATTACATAAGTATAACATATACAGTAAATCAATCAACATCTGAAGTAAATGATTATTATGAAACATCTTTATGGGATAGTTCTTTTACAAAATTTATAAATACATTTTTATATACGGATAATAGTAAAAATAACACATTTACACTAGATAGTAATACAACTCCTGAATTTATTTATAATAAATTCATAAATAAAGTAACAAACTATTTAAATTCGTCAAATTTGCCTTCATATTTTACACCAAAAATAAAAAATAATTTTGGCCTATTAATTTCAAAGAGTTATGAAACAGATACAAATATATTGACATTAATTAATCAAATTCAATATTTAACAACAACTAATCCATTCATTACAATTTTATTAGAATATTCCGATTCGACTCCGCGTACGGCATACGGCTCTGAATATTATAATACTACAACAATTGGCGCATCAGGAAGTTCTGTTACAGTAGGGGATATTTTACATTTATATAATAGCGGAGATGAAAGTAGTCCAAATAATTTAATTGGAATATTTAAAGTTATATCAGTTGATACAAATAATTTGTATAAGATAAATTTATCCTATGAATCATATAACTCGAAATACACAGGTTATTCAATGACGACTAGTAAAATTGATACTTTAAATGATGGAGCATATTTATTTAAGACAAATGATACTAATACCATAGATGTAACAAAAAGATTAACTATAAGTGGTAATATATTAGATGAATCAAAATATGTATTTACAATAAATCAATTATATAATTATTATTTAGATTATTCATCAAATACATCTGGTACATCAACTACAAATACAATTGCAATAGGTAAATATATTTATATATATGAATCAGTAACATCAACATACAATTCATCTAGTGCAGACTTTAAAGTAAAATTATTGTTATCTAAAATATCACCAATTAATAATGATGAAAATAGTGAAAGACAATATATATTTTATTTAGATAATACAGAAGATACTGATTTTGTATTTGATACAACAAATAAAACATATTTTGGTTTCTGTCAAAATGATGCAAATGATGGAATTGATGTAACAAAAGGATTTGTAATTAATACAGTAACTATAAATAGTAGATTTTTTACAATGAATGCATTAAATAATGTATCCGAAGATAGTACTAAAAAAGGTTATAAATATACAAATATATTATACAATGTTTATTGTATGTATTTATATAATGAGCTAAAATCATCTACAAATACAGCTTTTAATAAAATATTATTAGGAAGATTATTTTTAATATCAAATAAAATTTATCAAATGATATCATTAAATACAAGTTATTCTAGTTCATTAGAATCATTAACAACTACAATAAAATTAACATATTTTTCTGATTTTACTAAAATATTCAATTCTTCAACTATTGTAAATGAGTTATTCGCTGATTTTTCAAGTACATCGAGTATACTAGAAGCATTAAAAATTTATTTGAATGGTAAATATGTGGATGAGATAAGTAATAATATTGCAACTAGAACTACATATACATATTCTAGTTCTATTTTTAGTAAAGTTGTTGGTACATATGGTTCGACTACAGCTACTTCAACTACAATATCAGATGCAAATGTAACAACTGAAATTATATTTTACTTTAAATTAATATTAGATCAGTTAACGAACTCTTATTATAGTACAATTACAGATATAGAAAATTTTAATAATATACCAAGTAAAAAGTTATATTATATTGCAGCAAATGATTTTATATGTGAAGAGTATATTGATATAATTGATAATATATATTATGATGATTTAGTAGATAAAAAAAGTAAAGAAATAGGTATTTTATTTAATGAATACATTAGTGATTCAAATAGTATAACATCTACTATAGTAAGAGATATAATTCAGAATGAGGTATTAATATATAATACAGTTCATAGTTTGCCAACTTATAATACTTATATAACTAACTTAAATAGTCGATATGATGATTCTACTGTTTCTACATCATTTAGCCAACTACTAATTAATTATTTAAATAATGAAGATTTAGTAAATAAAATAACAAATATAGATCTTATAGAAGATTTGACAATATCAGATACTACAATTAAAAATAATATATATTCAAAATTAGGATTATCAGTAGAAGATAATACAAATTTTGATACTAAAATTAATGAAGTATTTGTTACTGATGAAACAAATAAATCAATATATTCAATTTTTAATCAAAGTGCTATATTAAGTAATGAAGTATATGACTTTTTAAATAAATTTATATTTATGATCTCAATGAATCAAATATTTAATATAATACCTTCTTATTTTAGATCAGTACAAATTAATAATATAATTAATACAAATGATATAACTTTAGATATAATTAATACATATTTAGTATCATTGAGTAAAGATGCATATGTTAATTTAACATATACAAGTGATTCAACAAATATTTACATTCCTTCAGAATATACTACAAATTTCAAAAAAAAATTAGCATATATTAATGCATTGTCAACTGCACAAAAAACTACTGAAAGTGCTATATGGACACATGAGATATCTGGTATAATGAGAGAAATAAAGATATATTATTTTACATCAGGATCATCATATAAATCAATAAAAACTTTAGAAGATACAATTAATGGAAGTTCTGGTTATTTTTCGTCAACTACGACACCTTATTATAAACTTATTAGAGGTTGTATAGTATCAGATACAGAATATACTAGTTTAAATTATAATTCAGTTGAGGGTATAATTTATGAAATAGATAGTTATGGTGGAATAGAAAAAATATTTTTACCATTTGATATAACTTCTATTTTTTGTTCTTCAACAGATTCAACATCACAAATTACATTATCATTAGATAACTCTATTGTTAATATTCAAAGTAATAATAATCCTTCTCCTGGTGATAATTCATTAACAATAACAGATATATCATATAATTATAATATAAATTGTAGATTTGGATTAAATATAAAGCAACTAAATATTATGGAAAAAGGTGATATTGGTATTTCAATTAATGGTGTAATTTTAAGAAATTCATATGCATTAACAATTCCAAATAGCAGTTTATCAGCACCTGATAGTTTTTATGAAGGTACATTAGATTCAATTTATTACAATAACTATAATATTAATGCTATATCATCTACATTAATACAAGTAAATGATGTAATCAGATTATATTCTACAAGTTTAATTTCTGATACATTGAAAATAGTAGATGTAACAATAACATCAGTTAGTGACAATACTGTTAAATTTAGATCTGCTTATGATATTAAAATAATAGAAAATATATATGGGTACAAGGTTGTATCAAATAGTACATCGTATAATTTAGGTTTTAAGATAAATAGTATTACAGTAGAATCATTTAGATTAAATATAATACCATATTTTAGTCAATTTACTATTAAGGAAGATAATTATCATGGAGCTATAGATTCAAATAATTCTTTTAATTACTATTCAGGTAAATTTATGAATGCATTATCATCAATAACAAATACATATTTAGATACATCAAATTACAGTAGTGATAGTGGTGATGATAAATTAAGACATACAGATGGTCACTCTAAAATTTTAGGTATATCTTATGATGGTTATCCAATTTATGGTCCATACGGGTATAAGGATGTATCATTAGGAGGAGATGTAGAATTAATGAAATCTTCGTATAGGTTAAAATCAGAATTTACAGATAATAGAAATAGTATAATTGTAGTGAGTGATACTGGTACAATAACATATGATGCTGGTACAATTATTGAAGATTATGAATATGAAAGTGGTTATGGTCATTTAGATGAATCAAATGGTAGATATTGTATAACTCCAGAATTTCCTAATGGGACATATGCATATTTTCTAACATTTGATAGTAGTATGAATCCAGAATATCCGTATATAATTGGTAATAAGTTTTATAATGAGCCAAATATAGGAGTTTCTGAATCATTTGTGAATAATAATATTAGGTCATCTTCAAATATTAGTAGTTATAGTGATAATGATGTAGTTAATTTAGTTGGAGGCAATGGTAAATATGGTAAGGGTACAATAAATAGTACAACAAATAATATTAAATATATTGAAATTTCAGCAAAGGGATTGAATTATAAAAAAAATGATAGTTTTTATGCATTTAAGGAAATTCCAGATACATTAGAGTATGTTGATGAATATAAATTATATTTGAGAAGAAAAAGTAGATTTTATGACGGTTATTATTATGATTATACAAATAATAAACTTAATTTATTGAGTCCTGTAGATACAACTAGTCAAACTACAGTTACAAACTCATTAAATAAAGTTAATGAAATAAAAATCGATTTACTAGGTTTGATATCATCCAATAATGAACCTGATTTGTCTATTTTAGATGTATATGATTCAAAATATGAGACAATTTTGAATATATTAAATATAGATGATTTAATAATAATATTATCTTCATTAAGTCCAGAATTTTTTGATTCAGAAAAATTAATTAGTTTGTTAAATGAGAGTATAACAACAAAATCAATTAATTTTTCAGATATAATAGATAATTCAATTAATTATTTATTTAAAAAGTTTAAAACTAGTTATAAATTATTTTATACTTCAGATATTAGCATTGAAAAAGATTATAATTTGAGTGATTTAAAGTTAGATGAATACTATAATTATGACACAAATGATACATTTAAAAGTAAAATTAAGGATATGATATCATTATATCAAAAAAATATGGTAAGTAATAAATCAGAGTATGATTCTTATAAAACGAATGAATCTACATATCTAAATAGAGCAACAGTACCATCATTTTCTTGGATTGGGAATGTAGGTAATTTTATTTTTGATGAGATAGAGTTATATTTTAATGATTTATTGATAGATAAGCAATATAGTGATTGGATAAATATTTGGCATGAATTAAATAACACATATAATAAGAAAGAATTATTAGAGAGAATGATTGGAAATATAAAGGAATTGACAGAGTTATCTACAACTAGTAAAGAATCAAAAACATTAATGTTACCTTTAAGATTTTGGTTTTGTAGAAATTCTGGATTTAATATACCTCTAATTGCAATGCCATATGTAAATATTAATTTAAAATTTAAAATAAGTGATGTAAATAATTTAGTAAGAAAAGATATTGGAACGAAAATTGTATTAGGTTCTGAACTAAATATGAAATTGTTAGTAAATTACATTTATTTAGATGATTCAGAACGTAAGTTATTTGCAGAGGCAAGGCATGAATATTTAATTGAACAATCACAATTTAATGGAATTAGTAATATTGCAAGTTCAGTATCATTAGTAAATGTTTATTTTAGGAATAATATTAAAGATATATACTGGTTAGTTGATTCGGATAAAAATTTATATGAAAAAGATAGAAATAATTATTCTTTGACAAATATAAATAATAGTGGTAATCCAATAACAAATACTAAAATTTTATTTAATGGTAAAAAATATGTAAATCATGATGGTACTTATACCAACTATTTAGTTCCATTAGAAAAATATAAATCTACACCGTGTGATGGAATTAATGTTTATAAATTTGGTTTAGAGGATGATAGTCAACCAAAAGGTAGTTTAAATTTTAGTATGTTAGATAAAGTACAAATGGAAATTTCAATTGATAGTAGTTATTTATTAAATTCAAATAAAAAGATTTTAGTATTTGGAAATAGTTATAATATTTTAAGAATAATGAGTGGCTTGGCGGGATTAGCATTTATAGAATAATTAAATAAGTAAATTCTATTTAATTATTTTAGATTATATATTAATGACTGGAGGATTAATACAGTTAGTATCTGTTGGATATGAAGATTTATTTTTAAGTGCAGATCCTGAAATTACATATTTTAAAATGGTATATAAACGTCATACTAATTTTTCACAAGAATCGGTAATTCAAATGTTTAATACAAGTGCTGATTTTGGTAAAAGAGTTACATGTTCAATTGCTAAAACTGCTGATTTATTATCTAACTTATATATTTACGTTGAGATACCTGAAATACCAAAGATATATAATGGTACTGTTGAAAGTAGTATTGATAAATTTAAGTGGTCAAAAAAATTAGGTTATGCTTTAATTAATTATATTGAATTGGAAATAAATGGTCAATTAGTAGATAAGTTATATGGTGACTGGATGAATATTTGGAGTGTATTAAGTGTAACAGATGACCGTAAAACAGAAAATATTATGATTGGTAATATACCTGAATTATATGAGGCATCAAATGGTAAAAGTTCTCATAAAATTTATGTACCTATAAATTTCTTCTTTTCGAAAAATAAGGGTTTAGCATTGCCATTAATTGCATTACATTTAAGTGATATAAAAATTCATGTCGAATTTAATTCAATTGAAAATGTATTGATTGCATCACCAACACATTATATAACAATTGATGAATATATAGTTCATTTTGAAGAAGGAGAAATTTTAACTCAAAATATAGCAGGAACAGATGTTAACGTTATATATAATGGATTTGATTATACAACAAGAAGATTATATTATACAAAATATAATGAATCTTTACAATATTATACAACATCTAGTAAATATTTAAAATCCAAATATAAAGTTTATAATAATACTGGCTATTATGTAATGCCTACATCTACTGAAACTAGTTATATTGTTTCATATCCAAATATATCATTAAATGATGCAAATCTTATTGTAAATTTTATATATTTAGATAATTTGGAGAGAAAGAAATTTGCAACTTCTAATCATGAATATTTAATAACATCATTATCTTATTCTGGAGAGAAAACAATTTATAATACACATACTAAAATTAAATTAAGTTTTATTAATCCAAGCAAGGAATTAATTTGGGTATGCCAATTTAACAAAATTAAAAATGGATTTATAAAAGATAAATTCAACTATACATCTAATTTAGAATCAACTGGAAAAAATATAATTACTAAAAATAGTATACATCAAAATGGACAAGTTCGGTCATTAGAAGAAGATAAATATTTATATAATTATCTAATAAGTTATTTATATCATTCTGGTAGTTCAGAAGAAGGTATTAATTTGTATTCATATTCATTAGATCCTGAAAACTACCAACCAAAAGGTAGTTGTAATTTTAGTAAAATAGATGATTTAGTAATTGAATTATCTTTATCTTCATTAATTTCATATAATAATCCTGCTTTGTTAAGAGTATATAATTATAGTTACAATGTATTAAGAATTACAAATGGTTTATCGGGTTTAACCTTCGTTAATTAACATTTTTTTAAAATCATCTAATATTTCAATAGAATTACCACACGCAGCACATGATTTAAATAATTTTTTTTTTTCTTTATTGAATTTAATTTCTGGATTGTTGCATTTATTACAAATAATAATATTTATAAGTTCTTCTAAAATATTATCTAATTCATTTTTAGTAATATTTTTATTATATAATATATTATCTTTTGATTTAGATCCAGTTTTCTTTTGAAAATATTTCATAATAGTTTTAGGATTTATATAAATAGAATTTGCTATTTCATCTAGGTTATCAATATAAATTCCTAGTTTTTGGTTACTTATTTTTATTTCTTCTCTCCGATATCTATAGAAAGGGTCAGTTATTGATTTTGGAATATTAATCATTAAATATAAGATATATTTTATATTTAAGTATTAAATTTTATTAATATTTTTATTAAATTTAGTTAATAAATTAAGAATACTTAATAAGGTATTTAAGTTTTTTTTATTTGGATTTGAAAAATATAAATTTAATAATTGTACTTTATTTAAGAAATTGAATTCTACAAGTTCTTGTAAATAATTTGAATCTAAAATCGAATTAGATCTTATAACATCTAATACTTCTTCATTATCTATTTCTTTATCATCTAGTAAATTAGATATTTTATTGTAAATTTCACTATAAGAAGATTCCTTATAATTTAATGGTTTTGGTAATTCTAATAAACGTTTTAATTTTTTTTTTTCATTATTTAATTTGATATTTAGATCTATTATTAGTTCAATTATATTACTTGTCATATAATTTTTACCTTCATATAGTTGCCTGAATTTAGGATTTAAATAAATAATTTTTCTATTAATTACTTCAACACAATATTTTAAAAATTCTAATAAATTTTTATTTTCATTTAATTTTTTATCTATAGTTTGATTATTTTTCCAACTATTTGTACTTTCATAATATTTCAAATATATTTCTCCTCTTTGAATTAATATTTTATTAAATCCAATATAATGTGGAGTTACAATATCTGAGTCAGATAAGTTATTTAATTCATCCGGGTAATTTTCGTCAATTGTATAATCTTCATCTTTATCATCATAATTAAATAAATCGGTGTTATTAAATACTTTTTTATTAAGAATTACTGTTATAGTTGTATTTTTTATATTAATAATTTTACATGGTACATTTACCTTTCTATTTATATAGAAAAATATTAATTTATCATTTTCTTTTAAATCATTAACTATTTCAGATGGTAGTTCAACTTGTAATTTGTTCTTTTCTATATTTATAATTTTGATATAATCTTTTTCAATAAAATAATCATAAATATTATTATTAATAAAAAATTTTATTCCTTTTGTTTTGAATTTTAGTTTTTCTAAGATTAATTGATTTATAAATGATGAATGTACTATTATATTTTCTTTATGGTGTTCATTAAATATTTTAAAATATTCATGATTTCGAAAGAAATCTTTCGATTTTTTTCCATAATCTTTTTCTTTAAATAAAACTTCATTTAATGTATTATTACATTCTTCATTTTCCAAATTTAAATATGTTTTATAGCAATTATCAGTTTGTATTGGTATAAATTCATCCCATCTTTTTAATTGAATTTTTTTTAATTGTGCTAATCTTAAGTATTTAAAATCTAATAATTCATTTATATTTTTTATTATATTTGAATTAAATTTACCAATAATTTTAATAATAAATTTTTTATCTAATGAGCTTGGTACTGTCGGTTTTAAAGAATTTAATGGTGGATCATCAATTTTATTATTACTTTCATTAATATATCCATTAAAATCAGATAAATAATTGTTTAATCTATCCTCATAAATTTCAACTAATGTTATCATAATTATTTCTTGACCGTCAAATATATCCAAAAAATCAAATTGTAATACATCATTTTTTAATTCTTGTAATTCATCCTCTTTTAAGTCAGGATCGGTGATTTTATTAATTATTTCATATCTTGGAAAAACATCATCATAAATTTCTTTTTCAGGATAAATACTTGGGAAATTAAATAATTCATTGTCATCTAATTTTACTCCAGAATAAATAAAGTCAAAATACCATTTCCTTAGATAATAATCATTATATTCTTTTTTATTATTTAAATATTTTCTTAAATTTAAAAGGTGTTGAAAGGCATCTTTGAATAAATTATAATATTCATATTTTAAATATTTTTTACCACCTATAATAGAAGTATATTCTGAATATTTATTATTTGAATAGTAATATAAAAATTGTAATCCTCTAATATCATTTGGATTATTAGTAAATATTCCTATATATGGATAATAGCGTTCTAGATTATTAATATTTAATTTTAAATTAATATTCATTATATTACATTAGATTAAAATTATATTTAATAATATTAATCTATTTATTTAATTATGGCATAACTAATGGAGATCCTTCCGCATCTGATGCAGCATCGCCTGTGACACCTGCAATATCAAGTATAGACCAGTATCTTCTTCTGCTTTTACCTACGTGTTTTTCTAATTTGCTATAAGATTCGTGTAAGTCAGTAGCATTATATACTTTTTCAGCTCTATTGCCATCTAATTGTGATAGACGGGCATAAGAATCGAAATGTGTTAATAATGCTTTAACTTTTGCTTCATGTTCTTCACATTGTTTGAATACAGCTTCAACTTGTTTTTTAGTATTTGGGCTTAATGTTTTTTTCATAGATTCTAATCTTTGAACATATCCTTGATATAAATTTCTTAATTGTTTGGTAAATTCTGGTAATCTATCAATGGATGCTCTTCTTGATGGTTGTACACCAACTGGTACAACCATTGCACCACCAGATGCAGTATATGCACTATAGGCATTAAATGGTGTTAATCCAGCACTTGGCATTAAACCTCTAACTTGGAACATTAAAGTATTTAATGCCATATCAATGGCGTTTCTGTGATTAGATAGATCTGTTCTGTAACTATTTTTAGAAGCCATTAAACCAATTTTACGTACATCTTCAACCTTTGATGATGCTCCTTTATTTAAAATAGCAGGACGGGAGTTAATAAAATTGATTAGGTTAGAAACGACGTTTTGTCCTTGCCAATAAGTGACACCAGGTGTTTCCTGGGCAAATTTATTCATTGTTTTAAGATTTACAGTTTTGGTCCATGCAGACCATGATTGAACTTGATTTAAACCACCTGATTCTTGCATTTGAAATCCTAAATATTTTAAGACTCCGAAAACAACTTCAGGGTGTAATTTTGCAACTTCAACACTATTCATTTTTAATACATCATCACCAAGTAAAACTTTCACACAAGCATCAGTGCTGTCTTTAGCAGAATCTATTGTATTAGTGGAACTTGTGGAGAAGCATTTTAATGAATTTCCAAGAGTTTGGTTTTTTAAGGTAGCTTCATTTTCTTTCTTAATATAATATTGTGCTAATGAAATTTCTTTACCATCAGCTTCTGTATATACTAAATCAAGATCATTATTTCTTATCCAATCTTTTTTAGCACCAAGTTTACCTACTGTGGTGATAAGATCAATATTACCAGATTTAGAATTTATAGCTTCTATGGTATTATTAATAATATTTAAAGCTTCAATTGCAGCAATTTTAACTTCTGGAGTAGTAGCGGAATTTGCAATTGTAGCCATGATGTGTTCTTTTACTAGTTCTAAATCGATTAAACTGTCCCCCGGTTCTGCTCCTCCGTATTGAAGACCACTTTCCAAAGCTTTTTTTATTGCGTTAAGGTCAGCTTCGTTATATGTAACAGTTCCTACTGGGGTTCCTAAGGAGTTTACTACATTAGTAGCTCCAGGTCCAGCTGCAATTAATGCCTTTTTAAAGCTAGAATCAGTTCCACTAGCAACGGTAGTTCCGCTGGAACTACCCATGGAGATGCCGACGGATGGGGGGGGGACGGAGGAGCCTCCAATTATTTCAGAATTAACGTTTATTTGATTGTTTCTTATTGTAAACATTTATATATATATATATATAAGAAAATAAAATTCTATATTATTTTTTAAATTTATTTTATTTTCATTATTATAATGATAGAATTAAGTAAAAAAAATATGGTAATAATTGTTTTGGGTGTAATAGTAATGATACTTTTTGTTCAAAAAGTATTTAATTATAATACTTCAAGTGATAATTTAGTAGATTTTGATAATGTTAGTAAAACTCCAAAATTTGTTAATTTTAATACTACTTGGTGTTACTGGTCGAAAAAGTTACAACCTGCATGGAAAAAATTAGAGGAAGATATGAATGGAAAAGACATTGAAATTTTAGACATAAAATGTGATTTAGAACAAAATAAAGATTTGTGTGAAAGATATTCAATAGATGGCTATCCATCAATAAAATTAATTCAAGGAAATAAAATATTTACATATGATGGTGATAGATCGTTTGAAGATATGAGAGCATTTATAAATGAGATGGTTAATTATTAAATAAATTATCTAACTGATTTTGTAATTCAATTTGAGTTAGATTTTTAGGTAAATCAACATTACCATAATATGCTCCAAATAATGCTCCAGCAATACATCCTGTAGAGTCAGAATCGCCACCATGTAACATAGCTAAATATATAAGTTTTTCGAAACTACCATTACATGAAATGATAGAATCATATGCGATAAGTACACTATCAAGACCATTACTACCTGGGTTATATATAGATGTATCGCTAAATTTTTGATAAAAGAGAAAATTTCTGTAAGCAAGATTTGTCATTGAATTTTTAATTTTTAATTCTTCTTTAATGAATCTCCATTTATAATATTTATTTAAGTTTCGATAAAAATGTTCAACTTCTCTCATATGAAATTTTAATTCATTAGGTGTTTTAATTCCAATAGTTTTTTTTATATAATTATGTATTGTTTCATTTTCAAACATTTCTTTTAGAATAACAATCCATTGTTTAGGTTCAACACCTTCTATTGCCAATGCTGTAAATAATGCAGATGAGAATCCGCCTAAATAACCAATAGGATTATTATGAGTAACTCGGGAACTGTCTATACTTATACTTAATAATTTTTCTCTATTTTCTTTTCCATGATAAAATAGTCCAATTGGCATGCATCGCATGCTAGCTCCTGATCCTCCAGCATTATCACTAAAAGCTCTTTTTTCCCAATCTTCTTTATTTTTGATTCTATTTAAAGATAGAATTGTTCTAGTTCCATAATATCTTTTTTCTTTTAATTCATCATTTAAATAATATTCTAATAATTTATCTTTAATTATTTCAACAACTTGTGAAGAAGTTTTATCTAATGAATTTTTAATAGCGTCAAATACAGCAAGAGTAAGAATGCTATCATCAGATGCTATTAATTCTAGATATTTTAAATCATATCCAGTAAATCCTCCTTTATTTATAAATTCACAAATTAATTGAAATGTAAAAGAACTTAAATTTTCAGCTTGTTTATTATTTTTAACTTGAGTATAAACACCATAATTAAATTCAAACATTCCGTTACCAAATCCGATAGTATCGCCAATAATTGCATAAAGCATTGAATAATATAATTTATTATTTGTATTCATTATATAATTGCAGATAAAATTATTAAAAAAAATATTTTTAAATTTAATGAATGAAAACGATATTGAAGAAATTTCAAATTTAGATTTATATGAAATTTTAGATATTTCTAATGACTTCTCAGAAAGTAAATTAAAAAAAAATTATAAAAAATTAGTATTAAAGCTTCATCCAGACAGACCTGGTGGAGATGGTGATGCATTTGAATTAGTAAATCTAGCGTATACTATTTTAAGGGACTCTAAAATGAGAAAAATATATATAAAAAAGAGAAAGGAATATTTGGATTCAAGAGATTTCAATTGTTTAAAATATAATAAAGAGGATATGCCATTAAATATACCAAAAACAGAAGATGCAGCGAAAGATAATTTTTTGAAATTAGAGAAGGAATTTAATATGAAGCATAATTTTAATTCCTTAGATTTAGATGTTATAAGTAGTTCTGAATTAAGAAAAAGAATGGATAAGTTACAATTTTCTAGAAATAACTTTGAAGAAAACTATAAAAAAAATGTAAAAAAAGTTCATTTAAATAAAAATGATTTTAATGAAATGTTTATTCAAGAATCTAATATAGAGATTAAAAATAGTGAGATAATAGCTTTTAATGGAAATGATAATATTTTAACTAATTATACTCCAATTAATTCAAATAATTTATATGCAGAAAATAGTTCTTCATCGCAAAATTATAGTTCATTAGATGATGCTTTTAATTTTAATTTACCATTAAATGTTACAAATAGTTACAATTCTCATAATCATATTGATGAAAATGATAAAAATAAATATGATAGTCAAATGGCATATCACTTAAATAGTATTAATAATTCCAATAATTTTCTTAATTAGATTCTTCTTTTATTAGATTAATAACTTGTTTTGTAGTTTCATCATCTGAAATATCATCAGTAACATTATTTTCTGAATTATCTTGAGTTTCATCAATATTTTGAACTTCATTTATAATTTTATGAATTGCGTCACTTTCAGATTGACTTAAAATATCATTTGTAGATACATTATCATCATCAATAAATGGCGATATAATATCGTATTGTTTTAATGCTTGATCATATCCATTTTGTATCATTTCTTCGATTGCTTCTTTAGTTATATTAAAATCTGATAAAAAAGCCATTGAATATGAAAATTTAAGTATATTTTTAGAATATTGATCTATTTTGTCTACACTATCAGAAAATACTAATGATTTAAATACTAATGTGATATATTCAAGTAAATCAGATGGTGTATTATTTGGGCAATTATCAATACATCCGTCATAAATAGTTAATCCTAATGTATTTTCAATATTTTTTTTGCAATAATCAATAGGGAAGTTATTAATTAATCCACCGTCTAGCCATAATTTATCTTCAAATACAATTGGTATAAAAACTAATGGAATAGTAGAGCTAATTCGAACAGCTAATAAAACTTGCATATCTGGATATGTTTCATGATTAAAATAATATAGTTTTGAGTTGCTAATACATGATCCAGATATAGTAAGTTTTATATTTGTACTTTCAAATAATTCTTTGAATGTAATATTAGAATTAATTTTTTTATTTTCACATAATCTTTTTAGTATATAATACATTTTACTTGAATCTTCAAATCCATATTTATCTAAAAAAGAATTTAAATTAACATTATCCATAATTTTAGAGAAATTAAAATAACAGCAAAATTCATAAATTTCATTATAACTGTATCCTATAGTCAGAAGGAAAGATAATATAGCTCCTGCAGAAGTACCAATATAATGGTTAATATTTTTAATTAAATTATTTTCAGATAGATATTTAATTATACCTAAAATACCTAATCCATTAATTCCTCCACCACTTATAACTAAGTTTCGTAATACCGGCATTATTATTAATAAAATTCTTTTATTCTTAAATAAAAATAAAATATAATTATATTTTATTTTAGTAGATATGGTAAATACTAAAGAATTAAAAAAAGATGCAGAAAATCGTAAAGAGCTAAAACATAAATGTTTTAATAAAATTTTAGAATTTATCGATAATAAAATTTTATTAATAGCAAAAACTAATACAAACGCGACATGGTACGAAATACCATTATTTTTATTAGGTCATCCAACTTATGAGATGAAAGAATGTTCTGATTATATAATAAAAAAATTAAAAAAAAATGGATTTATAGTTAATTTTTTGAATCCAAATATTTTATTAATAAATTGGGAATAATTATTTAGAAATTCTTATAAATAAATCTATTAAAATCATAATTATTAATCCAATTAAAATTAAAATTAAAACCTCTCTTATTTCACCATTAAAAAAATTATTAAAGTTATTTTTTTTATTTAATTTATCTTCAATCATTTTCCTACAAGTAGGGCAACTTAAAACTTTATTAACTAAATCTTTACAGTTTTTTTTATCTATTTCATCTTTTTTAAGTACCGATTGTATAGGAAGCTTATAAGTTTTAATCTTATCTTCTTTAGGTTCTTCACTTGTTAACATTATATCTTCTGTTTTAATATCTTCAGATTCTTCTAAGATATTATTATCATATATTGTATTAGGTGCTTTATTAAATCTAGCATCTTTTCTAGAATCTTTTCTAGGTACAAATATTTGATTTTCTTGTTTTAATTGGTTAAATTCATTATTATCTATCTTATAAGAATTTAATTCATTTTCATTATTAACAGTAAAATGTTCCTGATATCTTTTAGATAAGTTAGCTACCGAATTTTTATTATTCCACGCTTCGTCAATTGAGCAATACATTTATATATTAATTAGAAAAAAATTTAATTTAATTTATATTTAATCATATATTTTTTTGTTGATATGGATAACTTTTTTTTTGACATTTTATACATTTTTGATAGATAGTATTATTATTATCTAACATATCATACATACAATGATTAAAATCGTTAGTATGTAAACATGATAATAAAGTAAGATCGTATTCTGATCTTCTAGGCAATGATTTATAATTAATTTGTACTTGTTCATTACATAAATGACATGTATATATTTGTGAATTGCCAATAGTATTAGTGTATTTCCATATATGGTGGTCATTAAATGTTTTTAAGGTATTAACATTATTGTTGATATAAGTATTATATTCTGGACTATTTTTAATAAAAGATTTATAATTTTTAACATTATGTCTTATTACTTCTCCATAATTTTTAATTTGATCTAGTTCATAACATCTAATTAAACATGGTTTAATATTGCTATCAGTGTAAGTAGGATGCTCTTTAACATTCAAATAATTAGTTCCAATTTTTTGGCATAAATTGCATCGTGATGTAATTTTTTCTCCTTCAATTTGATCAATATTATAATTTCTTAAATATAATGATGTAAATGTTTTATTAATTTTATTTATTTGACTAATAACAGTTTCTGTTTGAAAAGCTTTCATATCATGATCTTCAACTTTAGCACTCGTACATGGTTGTTCATTACCAGCGTCATCGACTGGAATACCTAAAAAATTTTTAAATAGCCATTTACTTTCTTGTGTTTTATCATTAAAAAATGGAGTAAATTCAGAAGTTATTTCAAAACCTTTAAATTGAGTAGTCCATTCACAATTCCCATTTTTATAAACATCTGGAGTACTAGAAATAAAATTAATGTCTTCAGTTGCTCTATAACTTTTTCCAGCTTGTAAACTATCTTTATTTTTAACATTTTCGTATTTAGTTGGACCAGAAGTGAATAAATTAATTTCATCAACTTTAAAATTATTAATATAACGATCACTTGTAAAAATTAATGTTCTTTTATCAGGATTACAATAATCAGGGTTTAAAGATGAATTTTTTGGAAGATATTTTATAAAGGGGTAAACAGTTGGGTTTCTAGGTATTGTATAAGCTCTGCCATTCCTACAGAATGGCACACAAACTTTTTTTAATTTTCTTTCACCTTGACAAGTTGGATCAACGCATTTTCCAGGTTCACAATCTAATCCATAACAATCACCTGCTCTACATCCAATACCTTTACAATCTCCTCCTTCACATCTTTCACCAATACAATATGCACCTTTACAATTTGTTCCAGTACATGCAGAAGCACGACATTTATATCCAGTACATGGCAGTGCTGTACAATCAGGACGTGTGCAACCACTTGTTACTAAGTGTGTGAATGTGTTAAAGTATAAGTAATAGAAGATTAATGTTAGTATAAGCATAGCAAATATTTTTTTAAGTCTTTTTTTTAGGAACCATCCGATGGCAGGATTTTTATAAAATGACATTAATATATAATAAAAATAAATTATATATATTATATTATAATGATTATTATATTTGATTATTTTAGAGATAAAATTAATGAGTATAAAAAAAGAAATAGGAATCGTCCTTCATATTATAGATATTTTTTAATTTGGTTAAGTTTTTTTATTTTAGTAACTGCAATATTTTATTGTTTAGGATTATTTGATTTAGATAGTGATAATTATTCTACTTCAAATCCAATAGCTCCTGTAACAAATGTTTTATCTGGACCGTCAAAAATAGTATCATCAATAACTGCAAATAATGAGATAGATAATACATTTTCAGGAGTAACAAATGATTCAATTTATAAAGTTAATCCTACATTTAAAACTAGTAAAAAGATTAATTTAAATGATATATCTCCAACAAATTTAAATAAATCAATTCCTAAAATGGCTCCTGCAACAATTTTACAAAGTAATGCAGCGATTGTTCCTCAAATGCCTTTATACGATGAGGTATTAAAAACTGTTTCAAATATTCCACCTCCATTAACTTTTGTAGATGACTATAAATTTGAACTTTAAATAAATTTAATATATAAAAGTTTGCGTATTAATATATATATAAGTTTCTATATACATTAATAATATGAGTAATGAACCAAAAAAATTCACTTTATCAACAGATACTGATTTACATTTTGATATGTTAGCTGATCATTCTAAATTAAAAATAATGCCAAATTTAGTAGAAGCAAATAATAATATTCCATCATTTGATGATGATAAAAATAGAAGTGATTCAGATTCAGAAATTGTTGATAATTTTAATGATGATTATAATGATGAATCATCAAATAATAGTGTATCATCGAATAATAGTTCTCCAAAATTTCACAATGAATCTAGACAAAGTCATGATGATAATAGAAATTTCAGTAATTTTAAGCCCGAAGAGAAGAATGATTTTTTGAAACAAAAAGCAGTATATGATTATAAAAAAAATAGTGAAAGAAGTGAAAGTAAAGATACTGATTATAATAGAGATGTTCCCTCTATAAATGAACTAAAAAACATGGAAGATGTACCATTTCACATGTTGGATCCTCAAACTCAAAAATTTAAAAAGATGGAGAAGTATGCTGAATTACTTTCGATAAAGAGAACTGGGATAACATTAACAAAAGATTATACGTTAAATTCAGATTATGAGGAGATGTGTTTTGAGGTAGAATATTGGAATAATTATCAAAGTAAAAAGGATGGGGTTGATTTAGGTAAAAACTTTATGGTAAATGCAGTAACAGCATTAGAATTTATGAATGAGAGTTATGATCCATTTGGTTTAAAATTAAAAGGTTGGTCAGAGCAGATGGAATTAAATAAAGAATCATATTCGTCAGTATTTGGAGAATTATATGATAAATATAAGAGTAGTGGTAAAAAAATGGAGCCTGAAATTAAATTAATACTGATGGTTTCGGCAAGTGCAGCATCATTCCATGCATCCAAGAAAATGGCTGAATCATTGCCAGGTTTAGATTCAGTATTACAAAGTAATCCAGAACTATTAGGAAAATTACAAGGGGCTATAAATAATAATATTTCAAATCAGGGTAAAAAAGTCGAAAATCAAGAGGATAGTCAAAGAAAGATGTATGACCAAATGCAAAAACTAAAAGAACAACAGAAAAAATTTGACGAATTAAAAAAAACACAAGATAGTGTAAATAATAATACACAGATGTTACAAGAGCAAATGAATATGATGAATAGAACAGTTCCTAAAAATTCATCAACTGTACCTGTAGTAAAAGAAGAGAAAAGTAATATTACAAGTATTTTAAATAAAATAAAAGCGCAAAATGCTGCTAGAAAAGCTGATGAGGTAATAAATAATGAATTAAGTGATGAATCATCAGATAGTAGAGTGAGTGTACATTCAGAAGAGAAAGATAGTTCAATTCAGGAATCAACAGAAATAACATTAGGTTCTGATGGAAAACCAAAAAGAAAGAAAAGAGGAGCAAAAAGTAAAATTTCTATAATTACAAAATAAATAATTAAGTAAATTTATTTAATTATTTATGGTAAAACAATACCAGGTCTATAAAATGGTGGTACAGTATCTTGATAAACAGATGTATTATCATATTTTACATTATCATCGGTTTTTTTAGAAACAACAGATGCGATATATTGAGTAATTTTTTGTTTAACTTCTTCTCTCATTTCTGCCATTAATTTATGTTTTAACTCTTCTTTAATTCCTAATTGAAGGTCAGATGACAAATCTTTCTTAACATTATTTTCTGTGTTATTAAGTTTAACGGATAATTGTTCTTCTAATTCATTAATAACTTTTTGTAATTCAGCATCAGGAGGTCCCATACTGTTTGGATTATTATTATTAGATTTTTTGTCTAAATTTAGTGTAAGTTTTAATTCTGACGGAACTGAAAATGTGTTTTCTTTTATAGAATTATCATTATTTGGAGTTTGTTTTTGGTCTTTATTTTGTTTTTGGTCTTTATTTTGTTTTTGTAAAGCAGAGTAATGGTCCATATACTTTTGTAAATAGTCATAGCCTGGATATTGTGTGATATCTGGATAGTTATTAGTATGACCTCCATGTTGCAATGGAGGTAAAGGAGGTAATATTATAGGTACAACTAATGTATTTCCCACTTTACATTTTGTATCAGCATTTAAATCAAGTGGATTTTTATTTTTAGTAGAAATTTTTTTACTAGAGCCAGATCTACTAGAACTTTTTTTAGAGCCAGATCTACTAGAACTTTTTTT
>ERZ807291.1931-NODE-1931-length-32436-cov-9.729131_pt1 | contig 32436 bp, 19 predicted proteins | sample MGYA00521257_ERZ807291 | MGnify/ENA primary metagenome ERZ807291 (study PRJEB31413, sample SAMN03169783) | marine metagenome | biome: Marine; feature: Water; material: Subsurface seawater | place: North Sea | collected 2011-04-28 | depth 1 m m ...
AAAATAGCAATAATGATAAAAATTAATAGTATATAAACTTTTTTGTACATATAACTATTAAATACATATATATAGTTATTAAATAATTTATAGATTCCAAAAATATACATTTGTGATAAATATTGAACCAAATCTCTCATATATTATATCATTTTTTTTCGATTATTTATAATAGAATGAAATATAATTTAATAGATGCTATTAATATATGTTTGTTTATAGTACTCATAATTTTAATTATAAATAAAATAAACAAAATAGAAAATTTTACTTCTATTTTATGTAATGAATCTTGTGAAGGAAATTATGACTGTTCTGAAGAAATGTGGTGTGATAATAAAAAGAAAAGTTGTTGTAAAAAAATTATTTAAATACATTTTTTTTGTTTAAATCAATTAAATAAATACTAGAAATAATAGAAAATATAAGTAAAATAAATAATATAGAATAGAGACTATTTTCATTATTTCTAAAAGGTATATTTTTAACGGGTAAAGAAAAAATACTAACAATAAATGAAAGAGGTAAGAAAATTGTAGCGACATATGTCAATACTTTTGAAATATTTGTTTCATGATGTGTGATTTTTTGTATACTATTTGTATTTATCGTATCGTAAAAAAATTTAATTGATAAAATTTTATCTTTAACCAAAAGTATTTTATCATTTAGCACAATATTTTTTTCATTTTTTCCGTTGTTTAAAAAATTTACAGTTAAAATAATGCTAGAAATAAAGTTATCAAAATATAATATATGGGATGATACTTTTGAAAGTGTACTAATAGCTGTATATAAATTAACAGATGATGAATTTTTTTTACTAATCATAATTAATAGATTATTAATAATTTGAATATCGTTAATACATGTATTAAGACAATTATGTAAAAAATCATATATATTATTATATTGAAAAATACAATTACTAATTAATGAAATATTATTATCAATTTTATTAATAATTAATTTATGTATATTTAATTTTGGTATAATTAAATTATCATAAATTAATTTATCAATTGATAAATCATATAAAGAACTTAATTCTTTGTTATATAAATTTAATTTTTTATAAGTTGATAAATTTATTAAAATATAATAACTATCTTTTATAACAATAGTATTACTACTAGTATATATTAATTTATTAATTATATCATTATTAAATGTATGATTATCATATGAATAATTTTTCATTTAAAATATCTCTATTAATTATATATAAAATAATTATATAAAAATTATTTTATAAAAATAATATAAATGAAATTTAAATTGTATGAAACATTGGGGCTAAATAAAAATGATGATCCGAATCAACAAGAAATTAAAAAAGCATATCATAAAAAAGCATTAAAACATCATCCCGATAAAAATCCTAATAATAAAGACAATGAAATTATATTTAAAGAAATATCAAATGCATACACAATATTATCAGATGAAAATAAAAAAAGGTCATATGATAATTTAGGTGATGAGAATTATCAAGAAGGAAATCAAAATGATATGAATCCAGAAGATATTTTTCAGCATTTTTTTGGAAATAATAATTTTGGCGGACCATTTTCATCAAGTTTTAATTTTGATTTTAATAGAAAACAAAATAAGAAATGTGCAAATATTACAAAAACAATAAATGTAACATTAGAAGATGTTTATAATGGTGTTGATAGTACTATGAAAATAAATGTTAAAAATAGTTGTTTAAATTGTATAAATATCTGCAATGAATGTGATGGGAGAGGTGTTACACAAATATTAAGAAATTTAGGATTAATGCAACAAATTATACAAAAAACTTGTGATAAATGTAGAGGTAAAGGAGAAATAATAGAATTAAATAAAACATGTAAAAAATGTAGTGGAGAAGGAACATATATAAATGAACATAGTGCAAATTTAAAAATATCAGCAGGATTTCCAAATAATTATAAAACATCTTTTAAAGGTTTAGGAGAACAACCAAAATCAAAAAATGAAATATCCGGAGATTTAATAATTCAAATAAATGTATCAGATAATAAATATTTTAAAAGAGATAATAATGATTTATATTATACTTATAATATAAATTATCTAGATTCAATATTGGGAAAAAATATAGAAATACCATATTTCAATGAAAATATAAAATTAAATACAAAAAAATATGGGATAATATTAAATAAAAATGAATATACAATTAAAAATAAAGGGTTACCAATATTTAATAAAAAAAATAATTATGGAGACTTAATAATAAAATTTGAAATAAATCCAGTAAAATTAAAAGAAAATATAAGTGAAAATGATATTAATTTATTTAAAGAATATTTTAAGAAATTAATAATAAATTAAATATATCATAATATATATCAATAATATTATATTAATAATTATTATTTTATTAAATGATAATTCACTAATTTCATTATTTATATTAGCAAATTTTTTAAAATTAGTTATAGTTCTAACATTACCAAGATTATAATATCCTAAATATTTATTTGCTTGATTATTTGTTTTTGATTTAAATACATTAACAATTTTAGTATGAGAATTGATTCTTTTTGTCTGTATATTTTGAATATCATTCCATATTTTAGGTTCTTTATGTAAATAATAATGATATATAATATTTTGATTTGGTATAAATATATCATAACCATATGTATAAAATCTTAATGAATGTAATATTTCTTCACCATGATGTAAATAATGTAAAGTATTATCATAAGGTATTTCTTTTAAAAAACTAGTTTCTAAAAATAAAAAATTACCAGTTACAAAAGGAGTTTTAATAAATGAATTTTTAGTGTCAATAAAACGAGCACCTTCATATTGAATTATTTTAAAATTTTTATTTTTTATAAATTTCAAATATTTAACATATGTTACATAATATTTATCTTTATTTACAATATCATTATTAGGATAATCTCGTGGATAATGACTTAATACTGGTTTATCACTTATTTTTTTTAAATTTTTAATAGAATTTATACAAATTATATCCCAATTTTTAATAAAAATAGTATGTGAATCTATTTGTAAATAATATTCCTCATGATCATGCAATTTTGATGTTAAATATCTAGCATATACAGGTCCTTTTGCTTCTGTATAATCAATTCTAATAATTTTAATATTATTGTTAGTGATATCATGTAAAGAATCTATATCTGTGTTTTTATTTTGTTGACAAATACCAATATATATATTTTCAGGAAATCTAGCATTATTATAAATAGATTTAATTGTTAAATTACAATTTTTATCTCTGTAACTTGCTATAGATATAAATATTGTATTTTTTTTCATTTTAATAAATTATAAGTTTAAATTTCCCAATTTTTATATATAGCTTCAAAATTAATATTTTTGATTTTTAATGTATTTTTATTCTCTTCAATTTTTTCAAATAATAGTAAAATTGTATTATAATAATTAGCTTGTATAATATCAATTGTATAAATGTTATTTGCTGATGTATATGTATTATTAATATTATCAAAAAATGTATCAATAATTTCACTAGTTACAATACTATTTTCATGATTTTTACTAATATTTTTACCAAAAATTTTAAGACTAGTAAAATTAGTTCCATCAGCTCCAATATCAATTATTATTTTATTTAATAGCAATTTTCTATCTAACATAATCAATACCCATTCGCCATGATATTTTTGTTGAGAAGAAATACTTATTGTTCTACCATCTATATATTGAGGATTAAAATAACCATCATTTAAGTATGTATTATTTTCCCATTCTCCATAAATATTAGTATTATTAAAAACATAAAGAGGCAATGTGTTATTATTATTATTAATTACTTTACTTGACCACAATACATGATATTTTGAATAATCATCAATTGTTATTAACTTATAATTATTTTCATATTGTGATTCGCTAGTTCCTATAAATTTATCATTATGTAAAGGCATAATATTATCTATATTAGGAGTAATAATATTATTATTCTTAATTAAATTTGAATAATAAGATTTATTACTAAAGTCATAAACATTATCATATATATCTACTTCTATTTTGTCAATATATATATAATTATCAGTAAAATCTATAAACTCATTAAAATTAATTATATGATTATGAGTTTCATATCTATATAATTTAGATATGATATTTGGTATAGTATCATTATATTTATCAAAAATATAAGCATATAATTTAATTATATATTTATATTTAATATTAACAGTACTATTTGATATTTGCTTAGTATCTATAAATTTTATTCCTGTATATGATTGATCAATATAAATAGTATCATATAATAAGGAATTATCATTTTTAAGGAATTTAATAGTTATATTATCATTATTATATGTATTAATTCTAGAAAATAAAAAATTCTCTTCTAATAATTTTAATCTATTATCAAATATTTGGTGTAAATTACTTATAGGATCTTTATATATATTATATTTCAGTACAATAATTCCAGAACCTCCTTTAGAAATATCATCATTTCTTATTTTATTATTTATAACAGTATTGGACAGTGTATCATTATATTCAATATTATCTAGTTTAATTGTAATATGATTTGTACTAGTATGTAAGTCATCATACGTAGATTCTAAGTTTTCATATGTATAGTTATTTTGGTTATTAAATGAATATTCATATATTATTTCTTCTTCATTTTGTTTATTTTTAAAAACTATATCATATTGGCTATACTGCATTTGATAAAAAATATTAATATTATATTCTCCAAGTAGTAATTTACTATCAAATTTTAAATATTTGTTATTATCAATACTGTTTATATATTTATTATAAATAATTATGTTCACAAGTGTTGGTAATTCGAATAGAATATTCACTTCTGTTCTATTTTGTTTATAAATAGCATCAATATCTATTATTCTTTGCGAAGTTGTTTCATAAATATCATCTATTTTTGGATATATAGAACTCATACGATTATATCCACCTGATGCTCCTGCACCAGAATGATTATCTGCTATTAAATCTCGTTTAAGTAATTTAGAAGTATCTCTACAATTTGTTCCTCCACCTTTACCTTTAAATCCTGGATATATACCACTACCTCCACTAAAATACTGATTTAAATCTAAACTGACTTTATCATTAACTAAAAATTTGGCATTATATCCATCTTTACCGTCATAATAATTAAGTCCTGATATATTTGTTGCACTTGTACCACCATTTAAAATATCAGAACTATATACATTATTTTCATATGAATTATTTTTAATTATATAATTATTATCTACCAAATAACCTTTATAATTACCAGATACTGGTATATCAATATTATTTAATTTACCTTTTTCACCACCATATAATGTAACACCAAAACCGAGAGTATCATGTCCATCTGCATTATCAATACCTCCTTTACCAATATACAAATCATATACACCTTGATTTATTGTAACATCATTTCTGTATAATAAACCGCCGGCACCACCAGGCGAAGGATAAACATCATTTAATAGTGGTTTTGAATATAAATTATTATTGTATAAATAATAAACTAAAGAATTGTCATTATTAATATCATATAATGAATTAATATTTATATTAAATGGTGTAGTTATTATTACTGATGAATCATTTTCAATATTATATTGTGCTAATACATAATCGTTATTAGTATTTTCATGAACTATAATAAAATTTTCATAATATTTGTCTATTAATATTTTATTAATTAAATGATTAGTAGTTTTTTTATATAACGAATATGTATCTGTTTTAATATTAAATATATTGATGTCAGATGTATTATCTTTTAACATATATAAATAATTATCATCATTACTAATATCAATATCAATACACCGAAAATCTAAATTAATATCTTTAGAAACTTTAGTTTCTAAATTAATATTTATTAATGATAAATAATCATCCAATAATAAATATATTGATTCATTCATATTATCGATTATTATTTTAATTATATTATTTGAACATTCAATAGATTGAACATTATTAATATTATCTAAATAATTTATATACAAAAATTTATTAATTATATAACATAAAAATTTATTATTTTTACTAATTTTAAAATCTGTAATATTTCCATTAATTTCAGCAATCAATAACTGTTCATGATGGAAATTATTTAAACTTCTATAATAAATTGAATTATATGTAGTTTTTTTAAAGTAATATAAATAATCATTACTTAGTGATATTCCTAAAATATCACTACTATCTAATAAAATAGTAGCACTATTATCATATTGATCATTGGCATCTATATTTTTTCCTGAACCACCCCCAGCAACCATCATAACATCAGTAAGTAAATTATTAGTAACTGATAATTGATAATGTTTTTGTGGTTCATCAGTATCATTTTTAAGAACAATATAGAAATTACTTGTATCATAAGTTGAAAATATATCATTATTTGTATTATTATATGTATATTTATTAATGATATTATTATGAATATCAAACTCTTTTATGATTGGATGTAATGGATTTTCTTTAAAGAAATCTTGGTCAATAAAATCGTTTAGTTTATCATCAACATCTTTAATAATATTTGATGAATTATTTGCAATAAATTCAACATTTTCAGTGTAATTAGAGGAATCTTGGAACTTATCAATAATGTTTTTATCAAGATTTAAAATATTATTTAAATTATCTGAAGAAATATTATTAATTGAACCCACAAATGTTATATTATTATTTATTTCAATATCATTTAGATTTAGTTTACAATCTTTATCTAATGTAAATGCTTTATCATTTATAGTAAAATCTAAAACATTTGTATTATTATTATGAATAATTTCTAAAGAAGGTCCATCAGCTTGTGTATTATTTATCATTAAATTTTCAGTTTCATAATTATTTGTTTGAATAATTGTTTGACTTCCTTGTACTATTAAATTTGATGCATACAATGTATCATGAACAATTAAGTTACTAGCTTCACCATATAATATATTAATATTACTTGTTTCTAAATTATTTATAAAAGAATATTGATTAACATATAAATTAGAATTAATATAAACCTCATTACTTGATATCAAATTATTTGTAATATTAATATCATTATATACAGTTAAATTACTATAACAATCTATATTACTTGAACATAATTTTTGAGCAACATCAATATAAGAGGAATAAATTTCATATGTAGTAACAGTATCTTCAACACTAATATTAGTAGTATAAATATTATTATTTACAAAATCTGTTGTTAAAAGTAATTCTCCATGAACTGTTAAATTATTCAATAATAATCTTTCATTATCGAAATCGTATTTAAAATTATGTAAAATTTGTGGATTATCCTTATTTAAAAAATTGAATGTTAAATTAGAATTATTATAAGTAATTAAAGATTTAGTATCTGATAATTCATCATATAATTGTAATTCATTAATATGAATATTACCATATTTTGTATTATCGTTTTTATTTTTAATAAATAAATCAAAACCAATTGAATTAAGTGTTATACCAGAATTTAAATTATCTGATATATTAATTTTTTTAATAAAGATATTATTATAATAGTTAAATTCAGAACCAAAATTAATATTTGTAGTTTGTGGATAAATATCTTTATTTAATTCTATTTTTGATTCTAAAGAATCTATATTATTTAGAATTAATGTAGTAATATTTAATTCATTTGCTAATAAATTATTAAGAACCTCTAAATCATAAGTTTGAATTTTATTATTAACTTTTAAATCTATATTATCGTCTGGTTCTGTTGAAATACCAATACGAGCATTTCTTCCAGTAGTATCAGAACCAAATTGTATATGTGTAAATTCATTTTTTGTTTTAACAGACATATTTGTTATAAAACCATTAATATCAGTATAATTATTTCTACTAGTACTATAATAGTGATTGTTTACACTATCATATGGAATTGAAGTAATATTAAATATATTATTTAATGTTATAGAAGTTATATTAGCTATTTTATATACTTCATAATTTTCGATTTCAATTTTTTTCAATATATTATTATCATTACTATCTAACAAATATATACAATCATCATAAAAATCTATATCATATAAATTATCAAGATAACCGTCATATAATGTAGAACTATAATTTGTTTCTAATTCAATTATTACTATTCGAGATGTATCTAAAACTAATAAAAATTCATCATTTTTAATCAATAATATTTTAGTAATATTATTAAATCTTGTATCATAACTATGACCTGTATTTTTACCAGGTCTAGGATTATTATCAAAACTTGTTGGAATAAATCCAGATATTGTTTCTAAAGTCTGCTTTGCAATATTTATTTTTCTTATTGTATTATTTGTCTTATCTGCAATATAAAGTATATTTGTCGAATCATTTAATACTAATGATGAAATAATTCCAATTTCAGCATCTATATTTAATATACCATCCATATTTCCAAGATTATTATTTGATATAAAATTTGCTGTTAATTCATTGCCAGGAGTATAATCATCTAAATCTATTTTAAGAATATTATTATTATCTGCAATATATGTTTTAGTTGTTGAATCAATAAAAATATCTAACATATTTATTGGACTAAATGATTGAAATTCTAAATTATTTTCACCACCCATATAACCATTATAATAAGACGAATAACTAATTGTTTGAAAATCACCTTTAACATCAATAATTATATCGCCTGTATAATAAGTAATTGTAATATCTTCAACAACTTTATCTCCATATTCTTGTCCTGATGTAACTTCAAAAAGATTTGTATTATTTATAACAAAACCAATAGGATATTCAAGTGGAATATTATTAATTTTATATGTACCAACTCCTAAAAATAATTTACTATTTAATTCATTAAAATAATAATAATCATTTAAAGTTGTTACATTAAAGTTATATGTAGTTATATCATCTTCTTCATCATATATATAAATTGCTTGACTATTTGTTGGATAATTACCTTGATAAGTAGAAGGCAATTTTAATTTAATTTCGCTATTTACAGAAGTTAGTATATCAAGAATATTTAAATTATTGTCTTTTATGATAGCTAATTTAGTATTAAAAAATTTAAAATTATGTATACTAGTTTGAAAATCATGCAATTGTTCAACATGTGGACTAGTAGAATAGTGATATTTAGATATTTTATAATTTGTATTATAAATATAAAAATCAGCTAAGTTTTTATCAATAAATAAATATATATAATTATTTGAATTTATATCAGGTAATGTAACAAGAGTATTTTTTTGGTAATTTTCATTTAATATATTAATAATAGTTTTACCTCTAATTTTATTAATATTAAAATAATTATTAATATTTTCCCTTAAAGCAATATCTATATTAGAAGTTGTAAATTTAATATTACTTGCTTCCAAATTTAAATCATGTGTAAAATTAAAAAAATCATAGTTGTTATAATTATTAGTACCCAATGTTAATGCGTTACCTAATTTGTCATAAATGTTTTCAACATATATATTTTTAATTAATAAATTATCAGAATTAACATTCATATTATTATCATCTATTCTAAATAGTTCTTTTTCGGATTGTGTAATTTTATTTTTTAAAGTTAATTTAAATATACCATCGTCACTGTATATTAAATTTTCATTATATTTCTTATATATCAAATTTTGATTATAACTATTTAAACTTATATGAGGTACTTTAATATCAAAATTATTTTTAGATATTTGCATATTACCATTAATGTCTAAAGTACTTTCAATTTCGTCAATATTTTTACATATACCTATTTTTGCACTATTTTCACCAATTGTTAAATAAGTTGTAGTATTTATTTTAGATAATGATAGTGTATTATAAAAATTATTATCAATATCATCATTACAATAAATTTCCAATATTTTATTATTAGTATTATTATTATCACCAGTTTTAATTATTTTTATATTAGAATTATTATTTCCAAAAATATTGAATTCAATTTGTTTCGCACTTAATTCAATATTACTATTAGCTTCCAATTTCAAATTTGAAAATGAATTTATATATGTTTCGTCATTAAAATTATTAGTATTATTTAAAATAATAGTATTTGAAGTATTTTTATTATAAATATTATCAACAAATATTTTATCAACATATAAATTGCCACTATCAATAAAAACATTGCCATTTTTATTAAGATTAATTAATGTTTTAGAATCATTATGGGTTTCAAAATTTATTTTGAAATCTCCATCTAAAGTACTATATATTTTATTAGCACCATCTAACTTTGAATTACTAGTATTAAATGTATTTTCTAAAACAATATGTGGAACATTTTCAATTGTATTTGTATATAAATAATGTGTATGTAAATTAATATCATATTTTTCATAATAAAATTTAAATTCAATGTCAATATTACTATTAATATTATATAATGTTGAATTAAATTCATAATCAAAATTAATATCTTTATTTTGAGTAAAACTATGATAGTCAATAGTATTTGTCGATATATTATCTATGCTAGCACCAAATATGTTATTTAATAAATAATTACTTGTTAAAAAATTATATGTATATGAATTTGCATGATTAAAATTATGATCATATAATATATTATATTTTATATCATCATTATTCATAATAGAAAATGGTAATGTTATTGTAGTATCACTTTCATATGTTTCTTTAACAATAAAATCAATATTAATTATATCATTTGATAGATTTTCTTTATCATATTTAATTATATTTGAAAAATGTATTGTATAATTTTCATTATCAATTTCTTTATCAACTAAATTTATTTTATAAATCTCATCTGCTGCGTTTAGAATATCATCTTTATATAAATAATTTGTATATTCTATATGTACATTTGAAGTCCGACGCAATGTATCAATATGTGTATGATAATTAGTAATATTAGATGTAAATAATTTATCACTTGTATTTATGATATTATATTCATTTTTCAATAAAATATTATTAAAAATACTAAAAGAATTTGTTAATATATTTGATTGTAATTCAAAATTATTTAAAAAACTTTCATTGACTTTAAATTCTTTGTTATCAGAATTAAAATGTGCAAATGAAGGTAGTAATAATTTATTATATAATTCTAAATTATTTGTTATATTATTAAATATAACTTCATTAGTAACTTCAAATATATCAGAATCTATATTATCATAATCTATTTCGTAATTTAATATTTCATTTTGAAATATTATTGGAATATCTACTTCATTATTTTGATATAAAGTATTTTTTTTAATATAATTTTCATTATTTTTAATATCATCATATATATATTCTGAATTTATTGTATAATATGGTAAATCTAAATAATCAATATCTATTTTTAAATCAAATATAATTTTTTTATTTTCTATAGTTACTGATGTTTCTAAATTTAAATTCGAATTATTAATATTAACAATTGTAAATTGCGTGTTATTTTCAAAATCATTTCTAGTATCATTACTATAATCATTACTTAGTCTACATGAAGAAAAATTTTCAGATAAAACATCAAGAGAATACATGGGTTTTGTATTATTAATACCAATTTTTTTATCATTGGTTAATGTCATAACATTATTTATTATATGTTCATTATTTTGATATATAATATTGAAAGTTTTATCTTCACGTGGTCCATCTAATATCCAATAATCACTATTCATATCAGAAAATTTATTGTGAAAATTAATTTTAGGTGATATATCACTAATTGTATTTGTTAATTGTAACAAATATTTTGATGTATTTTGAATATGTAAAGAAATATTTTGAATATCATTATCATTAATTGAATTATTTCCAATATTTATATAACTATTATTTTCATCATTATAAAATGATATTAATTTATTATCTAGATTATTTTTAATTGATAAACAAGTAGGATTTACCTCTTTTATTTGTTCACTTGTAATAATTTCTCCCATAGATTCCAATGTTAATTTCATTTTATTTACAATGGAATAATTGTTATCATGTATAAATATTGTTGAAAAATCAAGAGAAATATCACTATAACTATTATATTTTTTTGTCAAAGATAATAGTGATTTATCATTATTATAATAAAATATATTATTTGCATTAATGTTTTCTATATTAGTTGATATTTCTTGTAATGATAAATTATTATTTGTATTTATAGTATATTGTGTTTTATTTATTAATTTATTTGCTTCAAGTATAATATCATTATGAATAAAATGACTACTTGTTTCTGTATTAACTATATTTGGTGCGTCTAAATAATTATTAACAACTGTTATTGATTCATTCAAAATTCTTAAGTCAGTACAATTAATAGTGCCAGTAACTTGCATATCTCCATAAATTTTTACAGTTGGATGTTCGATTAATTCTGAATATGTTGGTAATTTTATACTTGTATCATTAATAGGTCTATTGAAAATAAAATAATAATTTTGTGAATCATTTGATGTATCAATATCTTCATTTCTAGTTGCAATGATATTATTATTTCTTTTATACATCATTTCCAACCCAGATTTTGTTGGATGATACTGATTATCAGCATACCCTATTTCAAAAACTCCTGGATAATTTTCAATAGTTTGTTTTGTTTTATCAAAATTTCTATATATATACCATCTTTCTTTATCTCTTAAACCAGTAATTGGTTCCCAATCGCAAAAATCAATACCTGAATATTTTGCTTTGTTTTGTGGATTACTAATATCACCATTTGTTTTTCCTTTGTATAATCGAATTATTGTATCATTATAATTTCTTTCTGACAAATTTCTTAACATTAATTGTGGTTTGCTTATTGTTGTATTAATATATTCGCTTTTACTACTTAAAGTTAAATTATCTAAACCAATTAACAAATTATTATTTGTATATGCGGTGTTAATATCAATATCTTGTGTATTTTTTAATATTTTAAATGTCGCTAATTTCATATTATTTTCAAAATATCCGTCATTTAATGTATTTGTAGATGTAACATTTATGCTACCATTTACATTAAATATCTTATTTTTTTCTAGAAAATTATTTCTTGATGTATCACTTTGATTATAATTAATAAAAAATTTATTATTATTATCTTGTTTTGTAATCACATAAGAAGATACATTTGATAATTCAGTAATTTCGTTTTCAACAAAAAATAATGCTTTCGATATTATATCACCATTCTTAATATAAATTTTGTCTGTTACTAAAGACCCGTTAATATTTAGTTTTATATTTTCTAAATCCAATATTTCATTTGTATTTATACCAATGCTTTGATTTTGTAATATTGATAATGTTGGATAAATTGTTTGTCCATTATAACCATTTTTAATATCATCATTTGTTTTTCCAGCATAAAAATAAATATTATGCATCATATTTGTACTTCCAGAATTTTCTGTTTTAATTATTAAACTTTCATCATTATCGCCAAAAGATGTTTTAAAATGACCAATTGACGACAATAATTCGCCTTGATTGTATATGCCTATTTCATAATTTAATCTATCATCATCTTGATTATTTATAGAAATTTTGTTACTACCATATGTATGTTCATTTTGTATTCCTACACTAATATTGCCATAAATTGATAAATTGCTATTATCTATTATAAAACCACTGTCGCTATTTATTGCATAATATAATGCAATTTTGTCTTGGATTTCATCTGCTGTGAAACCATTACCATCAATAGTTGTAAATGTTCCATCTTGATTATTTATTAAAACTTTTATATTATTAATAGCTAAAGCAGATATTCGATGATCATTGATTTTTAAAGAACCACTGTTATTTATAGTAATATCATTATTTATAATAACCTCATTGTGAAATTGTATTGGTCCTCGAATATCAGAAGAATCATCTGTTTCTCTAATATTTAATTTATTAATTGATATCTCATTAATATTGAATTGTTTATCAAATTGTACAATATCTTTAACTATTAAATTACTTGTTTCAATAGTATTATGAATTTTTAAATTATCAAATTCATATTCTCCTATATCAAACCTTCCTGGAACTATTTGATGAGCATCAAAATTTAATCCTAATTTTCTTATGAAAATATCATCCAAATGCTTTATTTTTTTTGTATCAAATTTATCTTTCATATATATATTATCTAATAGTGTATCACCATATACATGTAATTTCGGTTCAATATTTGTACGAATTTCTTCAACATAATCTTTACCCATTGATATATTACCATCTTTTGTTATAGTCATAGATGGATAATTAGATGCATTATTGTAAATTGGTAATGTATTACCATCGTATTTATATAAATCATTAATTTCTTGATTAAATTTTGAAACATGAAATTCTAAAGGCATATCCTTTGTCGTTGATATTATCGCCGGTGATGCATTACTATTACCCATTATACCAATTTTTAAACTTGATGCTTCACGAACGGTAATTTCTTCATCATCTTCTATATATCTATATGGTTGTGTTAAAGCTGTATTTTTAATTGCTACTTGTATACCATCTATATTATCAGTTAATGGTCCAGAAATTATATTTAACGGATGTAAATTATTAACAGTATCTGTTGAACCAGCATTTATATTAACAAAACTTTCTGTAAATATATTATTTTTACTAATTACTGAATCATAATCAAGTATTGTTGAATTCCAACCCTGTGTAAATCTTGATAATTCGGAATTTGAATTAATACTTTCAATTAAATTTTGTATAATTGTTTCTGGATTTGTTATATCAAATATATATGGTGTACCATCATCATTCATTAATTTTATATTTTTCGCCATTATAGTTCCATCGCAAAATATATCACCTTTCTCAATATAAATACCATGAATATTTTTATCTTTAAATTTTTCATCAAATTTTTTTCTAGATGTATTTAAACCTATTCCAGAATTATTGACAATCATAGAATATTTTATACTCCTTTTATCAATATCTGTTAGTCTCATTGTTGTAGTTTGCAATTCACCAATATTCAATCCTAGTTCATTTATTTCACTTATATCACCCACTACTAAATATTCGCGTGTTGTTAAATCTAAATATTCGCTATTTATCACACCAATACCCAAAGAATGGATCTCTATTTCGGAAGGCGAATATTCTTCAATAGACATTTTATATTAAAATATGCTAATTCCTTATGTATAATTAATATAAAAAAAATTGATATAATAAATAAATTATATTATAACTTATTATAATGTTACGTATTAATTCATTGCATAATAAAACAAAAGAAATCGCTATTAATGATATGCCTTACAATAATAAAAATTACTTATTAAAAAATGAAGATTTATTAAATATATTCAAAAATCATGGATTAGAAAATATTAAAATTAATAATATTAACTTATTTAGAACCGCATTTGTTCATCAATCTTATTGTACTATGAAAAATTTAGATTTTAAAAATAGTAACTCTAAATGTCCTGAAGATTGTATTCCATTACAAGATATGTCTTATGAAAGACTTGAATTTTTAGGAGATTCTATTCTTGAAATGATTGTTACATCATATTTATTTGAAAGATATCCCGACCAAAATGAAGGTTTCTTATCAAAATTAAGAACAAAAATTGTTAATGGTAAAATGTTGGGATTTTTGGCAAATAAATTAGGATTGAATAAATATGCTATCATTTCAAAACAAGTCGAAGAATCAAACGGTAGAAATAATTATAAAATTATGGAGGATATATTTGAAGCATTATTAGGATCATTATTTATTGATAATGATAATAATTATGACATTGTTTATAGTTTTGTAATTTATATTCTTGAAAATTATTTAGATTTTAGTGATTTAATTACAACAAAAAATAATTACAAGGATATATTAATTTATTATATGCAACATCATTTACAAGATGTCCCAAAATTTCTTGAAATAGATATTACAACTAAAGATAGTACCAAAATTTTTACATATTGTATTAAAAATAAAAATAATACTGTTATTGCAAAATCTACAGGAAACTCGAAAAAAGAAGCTGAAAATAATACAGCATTAGAAGCACTTAAACATTATAATGTTGATATTTACAATTTAAATTTGTGATTATATATAATAGTATAAATTAAAATGTCAGTGTTGCCTACGACTGGTGAAATGAGATTTAGTGCTATTGGGACAGAATTTAGCGATCCTTATTCATTAACCGATAGTGCTAAAACGATTAGATTAAGTCATTATTTTAAAAATATACAACACATACCTACAAGTCATATTAATACATTTCCAAACTCGTTTGATAAATTTAAATTATCATTATTTCGTGGCAAACAAAGATTTATTCCTCCTCCTCCTCTTCCCGAACAAACTGATCCATTTCCGGAGCCTCAAGGTGCTGAAGAAGGATTTGGGAATGTAGCGGGATATATGGCAGAAGGTTTAGAAGTTACAAATTTAACTGGTATTGTAAGAAATCCAAATAATTCTAATAATAGTTTTATAAAAATTATAAATGATTTAGATAATAATGTAACTTCTCCAGAAACTATTTTGCAGGCAATACGCGGAGATATAATAAAAGTAAAAACATTTCAAAGAACTTTCTACCATGGTTCTGAATATGCTAAGTGGCTAGCATGGGTTTACATATGGCTTTATAATGGTAGTAGTTGGATAAAATTAGATCGTGTAAGGACTAGTCTGCTCAGTTATGAATTCGAGAACCGATATAGAATTGACTTGGAACCTGGTAATTATGCAATTGGAATGTCTTTAAGTCGGTGGCACTATAATGACCCCGATGGGGACTATATCGACGCTTCGTATCGAAGTTGGAGAGCTTTTTCGGTACATGTTTGGGCATAAAACTCAGAATTTTTTTTTACTATTATATTATAGATTAATATAATGCCTCCGCAAATTTCATTAAATTCATTATATGAAATGAAAAATAAAAAAGATAAAAGTAAAAATTTTATTTTTGATGAAATTATAGAAAAATGTCATTCTAAGATAGAAAGAATTGCAAAAGCAGGAGGTTTAAATATTTTTTTTCAAATTCCTCATGTAATAATTGGTAAACCATTATATAAAATTAATGAATGTAGAGATTATATTATAAATGCACTTAAAAAGAATGGTTTATATGTAAGACCTTTTACTCCTCCACATCAAAATATGATATATATATCTTGGAATCCAAGTGATTTAAATATACAAAAAAGACTAAAATGATTTAAATATTTTTTATATTAATATAAATATAATGGATGATAATTCAAAAATTGAATGTTTTATAAATATATATAATAAATTAGATATAAATAAGCAAAAAAATACAATAAATTTAATTAAAAAAATTATAATCAATATTGAAAGAAAGTATAATAATAGAATAAAATATAGAAATTTATATAATATATCTTTTTTAAGTTTTGACATTTTACTCATGAATTATATAATAGGTTATGTATGTGATTTAGATAAAATTGTAAATTTGTCATTAACATGTAAAGTATTTTATAATGAATTAAAATATTTTTTGATAAATTCAAGATCAATAATAAATCATATTTTTAGCACTACAAATAATTGTCTTTTTACTAATTATTTTGAAAATAGTTATTATAATATATCAAATTTAAAATACTTTTTTAATACAAGAAAAATACCATTACCAAATAATATTGATAAAATTACTTATTTAAATATAAATAATACATTAATTATATATTATCATTACTTTTTTGATATTTTTTTATTTAAAACACATGTAATTGATTTTTATTTTAATTTAACAAAATTATTATATCCAGAATATACCATCAATAATGATATATCAATAAAAAATAATTTTTTTAATATTAGTTATTTATTTTGTTTATTTAAAGGCACATATGTATGTTATAATCCTGATTATTACTATTATTATACGAATGATATATCAAATATTTTATTATCATGCAATTTAACAAGTTACTTGTATTATAGTGATGCAAAAGTATTTAAAAACGAATTTGATATATACAAGATTTTTATATTTATAAAATATAAAAAATTCAATGATTTAATTGAATTAATTGAATCCGTAGAATTAATATATTATAATTATATTCCTTATTTAAATTTTGTATATTACAATACTATGATTTCAAATGCCAAAGTTTTATTAGAATCAAATACTTATAATAAATTTATAAAAATAACATTTTTATCTTTTTATCTTGAATATTTTAATAATATATTACATATTGTTTCGGATGATTATTATGAAAATATATTAGATGATATAAAAGAGATTACTATAGATATTTCTAATTATTATTTTAATCTAAAAGAATTAAAACCAAGATATTTTCAAACATATATTGAAGAAAGATATTTTAGTTTATTATCTACTTTAACAGAAAAACTACAAATAGATATTGATATTTTTTAAAATAAAAAAGTAACTTTATATTTACTTTTTTATTTTTTTTGTATTTTATTTTTTAGATTCCCAGTTTCTGGCGGATCGTTGCGGCATCCTGTTTTAAACTTTCAATCTCATTTTCATCATAAAACTCTATATATCTTTGATTACAACTGCTACAAATACGAACATTTTTCAATATCAAATAAGAGTCTTCATCAATTGGATAGCAAAACTCTTTATACTTACCACCACTATATGGTTTTAGAAATTTGTTTTTTGTTGTTTCTTTTTCTTCAGAATTACAAGGACCTACACAAAACTTTGTGTAAGACACATCAACAACAATGTTATTGTCATTATAAGACATTATTCTGAAACTTATCGGACTTCTTGACTTTGATTCGCTTTTCACAACAAATTATAATTTGTTCTCTTTCGCTTGTTAGTTGCTAACTGGCAACTAATCAGGACGCTATGCGTGATTTTAGTTATTGTAAATCTAAATCATTTTTTTTTACTTTCATCATTTTTTTGTACTATTTTAGAAATGTACAAAAAAATGATGAAAGTAAAAAAAAATGATTGAAAAGTTGAAAAGAATAATCACACAAAACAAGTGATGACTACTACAGAGCGTATTCTTAATACTTTTACCTCCAAGGTTGACATGGAGAAGGAGTATACTAGGAGTGAGTTGGGAAAGATGCTAACTGAAGTATTCAAGGAGATTCGGGAGGGTTCGAAGGGTGAGAAGAAGATAAGGAAGAAGGCAAAGAAGGAAGAGGGTGGTGAAGAGAAGAAGAAGAGGGAACCGACAGCATACAACTTGTATGTTCGTGACACGATGCCAGTAGTTAAGGAGGAGAATCCTGAGATGTCTCGTCAGGATTTGATGAGGGAGGTTGGAAGGATGTGGAAAGAGACGAAGCAGGTAGATGAAGGAAAGAAAGAGTAAATGAAGTTTAAAAAAATATAAAAAAAATAGTTAGGTTAGTGTGAACTATTTTTTTATTTAGAAAAGAAATACATATATTATTTTTATAAATATTTATATTTTTTAAACTTGTAAAATAATGACAAAATAGTACATAATGAGTACTTTAAACGAATATTACAAAAATTTAAATATTCATACATTTGAAGGTCATTCGCAACAATGTAAACCGGAAACAGAATTTTTAAAAAATATTGTAGATAATCCTGATATAATTAATATAATGGAAATTGGTTTAACACAGGACATTCAGCAGAAACATTTTTATCTTCAAATAAAAATATTAATTTAACTAGTTTTGATATTGGTGAAAAAGATTACTTAAAACATGGAAAAGAGTATATAGATAAAACATATCCTAATAGACACAAAATAATAATTGGTGATTGTTTAATAACAGTTCCCGAATTTTCTAAAAATAATGATTATAAATTTGATATTATATTTATTGATGGTTGTTATGAATATAATGTTGTACATGGTGATATTTTAAATTGTAAAAACTTAGCACACAGAAAAACAATTGTAATTCTAGATGATATAAATTTAATGAATGTTGGAATGAAGGTCCCACAAAGGCATGGAATGAAAGTAAAGAAAGTAATATTATTAAACAGAACGGTTCTTTAGATTTTAGTCATGGTAAAGGATTAAGTTGGGGGAATTATCTTTTTTAATATATAAAAAAATGATTTTATTAATATTTAAATTATTAAAATGATTAATGTTTATATTGATGGAGCATGTGCAAATAATGGTAAAAAAAATGCTATAAGTGGTTACGGTGTTTATTTCAGTGAAGATGATTCAAGAAATGAGTCAAAAAAAATTGAAGGAGAGAAACATACAAATAATATCGCAGAATTAACTGCTTTTATTAGATGTTTAGAAATTTTAAAAAATAATATTGAAAATAATGAACAAATTAATATATATACTGATTCAGAATATGTTATAAAATGTGCTAGTAGTTATGGTGAAAAATTATATAGAAATAATTGGAAAACATCTGAAAATAAAATACCACCTAATTTAGAATTACTTAAAAAATCTTATGAATTATATAAAAATGTATATAATATCAAATTAAATCATGTATATGCCCATACAAATAAAGAAGATAAACATTCAATTGGTAATAAAATGGCAGATAAATTAGCTAATTTAGCATTGGGGATAGAAAAATGTCCTTATGAAAAAACTTTTATTACTATTTCATATAATAATAAAGATGAAGCAAAAAAATTAGGTGCAAAATGGGATTTGAAGAAAAAATCTTGGTATTATGATGACAAAATTACAGAGGAAAATAAAGATAAATTAAATTTATTAGAAAAAAATAAAGTAAATGAATCAGTAATAGATATTAATAAAAATTATATTGATATTTCATATTCTAAAAAAAATTTAGCAAAAACTTATGGTGCAAGATGGGACACTGTAGTTAAAAAATGGTATTATTTAGATTCTTTAGATCAAGAAAATATTATTAAAATAAAAAATTTATAAACCTTGCCATAATCTATCCCTACCGTAAGTATTAAAGTCGCTAGTACAACTACCACCAAGACTTCTATTATGACCACTGCATGTATTACAATCTCTTTGTTTATTATTTCCACTTTTATATGATTTATGATTATTTATAACATTGATTATTTATAACATTAAATTTCCATTTATTGTTTCCAGGAGTATATTGCCAAAAATATAATTCATCACCAGAAACTGTTATACCAGTGCCATTATAACTCCCTTCCCAATAAACATCACCATAAGCTTTACTACCTCTTATCCACCAACCATTATCCGCTTTTCCATATACATCCCAATCATTTCCACGAAAAGTATTATCCCATATTTGTACCTTACAATTGTGCGGACACGAAGTATCCCAGTTAATACCTTGCTGGTGTGCAGATTTTTTATGTGATGTACTCCTGGAAACATTAAATTTCCATTTATTGTTTCCAGGAGTATATTGCCAAAAATATAATTCATCACCAGAAACTGTTATACCAGTGCCATTATAACTCCCTTCCCAATAAACATCACCATAAGCTTTACTACCTCTTATCCACCAACCATTATCCGCTTTTCCATATACATCCCAATCATTTCCACGAAAAGTATTATCCCATATTTGTACCTTACAATTGTGCGGACACGAAGTATCCCAGTTAATACCTTGCTGGTGTGCAGATTTTTTATGTGATGTACGACTTGTACATGGGGAACATTGTGTATCTTGATTGTCAGTACATCCACCAATCATCTTTGTACCAGATCCACAATTCGAACATTGATATTTATTTATACCATTACAATAATAATCGCTTGGACAATTATGACATTCTTTAGTATTCGTAGAACCTCCACAACTACCTGTATAATATTGATTAGAACTACATGATGGACAATCTTCACATGTTTTAGTATTGGTAGTATCTCCACAACTTCCCTTAGAATATTGTGTTGAACTACATGATGGACAATCTTCACAAGATTTTTGACCTTTTTTATTTTGATATTTATTTCCTGTACATTTTGTTTTAATACCTTTAATACAATAATAACCCGCTTGACATTCTATAATATTTGTTGCATCATTTGGATTTCGATAATATCCATCTTCTATATCTTTAACAGTACCATTTTTAATATACTGATGTGCTTGAATAAGTATGCAGTCTGTTTTACTTGAATTTGGAATCTTGCCTTCTTTGGGATCGCATCTAGTAGCGCATTCTATACCAACATATTCACCATTACATTGTTGTGATTTTAATATCATATCGTCAATATATGATTTATTAATTGTTTTAATAATATTATTATTTGCATCTTTTAATACTATATTTCCATCTGTTGGCAGTTTAATGCTGTTTCCTCTAAATCTAATTTCTTTATTATTATTAATAGTTAATGTATTACCATTATATCCATTAATTGATAAATTATTTGCAACATCACTCGGTTTGTCTGGATTAATTACTCCGCATATTTTAACATTGGGACTACGATGATTTACACAGTCTACACTATTAACTCCAGGTATTGATTCACTACATTCCGGTAAAGTATTTTTGTATACCTCATAACAACTTAATCCGTTATTACCATTTGGTTTAACAGGACATTTCCTCATTAAACCAGAATCGTCTGGAAAAACTGATATGCCGTTATCTGCATTAACATCTTCACATGTTCTGCCTGGCTGTCCTTGCGCACCAGGAGGACATTTCCTCATTACACCATCGGCGTCTGGACCAACTTCTATATCTGAATCATTATTAACTTTTTCACAAGTAATTCCGGGAGGACCGTGCTTGTGTGGTTGTTGAGGACATTCACCTGCTTCATGGTTAAACAGTTGCAAACATGTTTTGCCAGGGGTACCATTAATACCGTTAGGACATTTGCCTCCAACATGAGGACATTCGCCAGGAGTTCCATCAGGTGGTGGAATTGGAGATACACCATCCGGACCTTTACAATTTATACTTTGTACTGTATCACTACTATTTTGTGATATAAAACATGTTGATTCTATATCAGCATTAACTAATTTTATTCCATCTATACCAGGTGGACCTTCCGAACCTTTTTCCCCACGAAGACCTTGTTGTCCATTAATACCTCTAACGCCTTCCTTTGGTTGTGGTATTGTTATTTCAGATACACCATATGCAGTACCAATCATATTTACATATTCTCCATCTTCCTTATTAAATAATTGGGGATATTTATTTTTATCTGGATATGTTCCAACTAAATTACCTTGATAATCTTTAAATATTAATGCATCTTGAATTTTTTTAAATACGAATGCATCTTGAACTTTAATATAAAAATGCTCATAATAATAATTATAATAAAATATAATTATTATTAATATTATCAGTAATATGAAAAAAAATTTTTTTTTCATCACTAATTTTTAATAATATAATAAAATAATAATTATTATATAGTGTTAAGAAGGTTAATTTTGTCAATAAGTTCTTTATTTATACATGAAGAACCAATGCATATTTCAGAAGTATTATTCATATTTAAAGTTTTATTAATATCAATATTAGGTGTATTAATTACTAAATTATCCCCATTTATTTTTATTAAATTAACAGTATTTTCACATTGTGCAGGAGCACATGTGGCGGGTATACAGTCACAGTCGTGTGCATCAATTCCAGGAGTGCATGATGGTGACTGTATACATGGGATAGCAGGTTCGCCATTAGCGCCCGGGTCGCCTTCCTCACATAGAACAGCAGGTCGACCGGGTGGTCCGGGGGGTGACTCACCACATGGTAAGGCATTTGCGCCATCTTTACCATCATCACACGGAACACACGGTGGTGCTGCTTTTCCATCACTACATTCTTCCGCAGGTTCTCCATCTTTGCCTGGAGGACCTATAAATAGTTGTCCATCCGGCCCAGGTGGTCCTGGTGGTCCGTTATAACCTCGAGGACCCATCTCTCCTTGTTGACCAGATATACCTTGGGGTATTCGAATAGTTGTCATAGTCAATTCTTGATCTTTAATAATTTTATTTTGTTCATCACTTAAAGTACCATTTTCTCCTTCACCATTAGGAAAATATCCTAAAATATCTGAACTTTTGTTATCAATAAATTTTATAGGACCTAATTTATCATAATTTAATTCATTAAACATTTCAATTTTTTTAATAATTTTAATATTTTTCCTATAAACATCATATATTAAAATAACAATTATTAAAATAATAATTAACAATATAATAATATCTATATAAAACATTTATTAATAAACTCTATTAATTATTTATAAATATATTTTTACTATATTATAATAGATACTATATTTTTTATGAAATTTTTTTATATATTAATTACAATATTATCATCTATTGTTATATATATAATTTTTAAAAATTATATATATAACAATAGTATTGAAAAATTTACAACAGAATGCACTGCGAGTTTAACAGATTGGGAAAAAACTACATCAAGACCTAGTAGTGGAAACCAATTAAATACGGAAACAGATTTAAAATGGGATACTTTAAAAGCAATATTATCTGCAAGTAGTGAAAATATTGTTTCATTTAGTTTCAAAGATGATTTATTTTCTGATATGAATAATGTTCTTGATTATAAAATCAAAATGAATGATTACTTAAAAATTAATAACAATGAATATTGGAAACCAATAAAAAAATGGAAAGAAGGAGTTGTATCGCATTTTTGTAAAGAATTATGTGTATTAAAATTGGGTTATGAATGGATAAAAATAGAGGAAGAGACAGCTAAAACAGAACTAAAAAATTTATCTAATACAATTGCTGATGGGGGAATTGGTGAAACAAAGACAGATTTAATTAGACAATTAATTAAAAAAACATTTATAATCATTCCACCTTCTACATATTCAGTTTCAACAAATGAATATGCAAAATTAGATACAATAGAATTCAACAATATAATAGGTTCTTCTTACGTAAACGATAATAATTATATAGTTGTAGATAATATATATTACAAAGTTGCAGCTAATATGCCTATAGGTAGAAAATGGAAGGTTGAAAATTATTTGTCGCATGAAACAGATGATATACTACATGATATTACTCAAAATAATGTAAAATATTTCTATGATTTACCAGATGTTCAATTTGGTAATATAATAATATTAAGTGAAAGTGACTATAATACTTTATTTCGAGATAATGGAATTAATTTAACAGAAAAATATGTAATTCATCCAGGTCTTCGGGGTATAAGTTTTAAACCAGAATTATTTGAATATGATAAGTGTTATATGAATTCATGCGCTGTATTTGCAAATAAAGAGTTTGATGATTATCTAAAATTAATAAATTTAAGAGAATCAATGGGTTATAAAACTAGTTCATTTGGATATGCTACAGAAATTATGAATAATTCTGACAATAACTTATTGGATTTAGTAAGTAAATTACAAAAGAGTGTAAATGATAAGAAACTCACTACAAGAAAGTGTTCATATACATTAATGATGGATAAATTGCTTGAAGTTATTAAAATAGGTGAATATGTTAGACAAGACGATTCTACAAGTGAAAAATGTACAAAAACATATGATCCGCATACTTATGTTCGAAAACCAACAATAGGTTCAAGTATAACATATAGTGATATATGTAATGATTTAGATGTTAAAGAATATAGAAGAAAAATAAATCCAGAAATATATAAATATATAACAACTGACTGGATTGACAAGCATGAAAATGCTAATTATAATTTTGAAAAACAATGGGATAGAATTAAAGGAAATATTAATTTAACATCTAAATGTGGAAATTATTTAACATCTAAATGTGGAAATGATTCTTTGAAGGACAAAGTAATATCTAAAAATCAATTAACAGAACTTATAGTTAAATATTTAGATAATGTTGAATATTTAATGCACGAAAATCATAGAAAACCACAATGTTTTTCGGATGGTTATTGTGATGGAACAGGTATTATTATTAAAAATCCAAATACACAACTATTTATGGATAGTAAAAATAATAAATTGGATGAAAGTGATATAATAGAAATATACACAGATACAGATAGTTATCAGTGGAAAGAAGTTGCAGAAACTTCATTTTCCAGTAGTACAACTCCAACAGATCTTCCTACAAATTTAGACAATAATTTATTAAACGGTATAATTGAATTTAATAAAACAGAATGGGAAGCACTTGATGTAGATATTCCTTTAATAATAAATAATATATATAAATATAACTCCAAATATTATCAATATTTGGGTTTATTACCAAGATATATTACAATGGGAAAAATAGAACCAGATAAATATATAGAAATAACAAGTGATAATATAGAAAGGGTAGGGCAACAATCTAGTTCAACAAATATTACAAAAACTTTATGTACCGAGGAAGTAAAAAATAGAATAGATACAAATCAAATAAAATTAGAAGGTATAACACAATTAACAAATGATTATTATGATAATTTATTAACTAATGAAAGGGGTAATATTGCTAAATTAAAAGACGATATTAGTAAGCTTAATACAGATATAACTCCGTTTTATGATGATTTATGTAATAAATATAACTCTGATGATTATAAATTATATAAAAAATATAATTTAATTAAATTTATTAAAAATACTTCATTGGCTACTGATAATAAAATTGACTTAAGTGGATTAGTGCAAAAAAAAATAAAATTAAAGAAAATTTCTGAAAATAATATAACTAAAAAATTCAATAAACAAACAGGTTTTATATCAGAAGAAAAGGAATACGAATGCAAAGGTAACGAATGTAGAAACTTAGGAACTATTATAGGAAACAGAGCTACTTTATTAGAAGAAAATATAACAGACGATGATAATATAATTATAATTAGTCTAAATGACTTTTATAGAGTTGTAGATAAAATAAATATTCTTGAAAATGATTATTTAGACCTTAATACAACAATATTCAAAATATTTGAAATAAATAATTATGATATTAGTGATAAAATAGATAATGATTTTTTAACAGAAAATTATCCAGATATATTTACATATACATACAATGACTTTATTTCAATTAATATAGACTTACATAACATTGATATTAGTAGTGAATATTATATTATTGTTGATAATAATAAACTATATGATCTAAATATGGATAATACATTTAAAAAATTTATAACAAATTATAAAACTAATCAACAAACTACAGATATTGATTTAACTAATACAGAAAAATGTATTAGTGACGGATTATTTGCTAATCATGATGCTATAAGTAACTCGAAAAATCCATGTACAGGTAATTTTAGTTGTAAAGAAAATATATTTAATAAAAATTATACAAAAATACAATTACAAAATGTTAAGTCACTTGATACTAAGAAAAATACATGGTTTAATCATATAACAGATTATGATGATATATATAAAAAAGTTGTTGGGTATGAAGTAACATCCCCGGTTAAAACACATGCTAACTTTTGGAGAAATAAATATCATAACGAAAATCAATGTCCTGCACTAGGTGAAGGAAAGTCACTTAAAAACGACGGTTTATATTTTGTAGACCCATCGTATAATTATGGTCTTAAATGGAAAAAATTATCACCTGATTTTAATATTGACGATAAAACAATTATTTCAATATATGATGATAGTATACTATCATTAAATAGTGATGAAGAAATTATAGATTTTACAGATAATCAAAATAGTATAAGATTTAAAAATAGTGAAGGTGATATTATTAGTATGTCTGATATAACTGAAAATTATTATTTGATGATAACATTTAAAGTTCTTGATAGTGAAATTAATAATTATTATGAAGTATATGGTTCAAATAAATGTAGTAGTTCTCAAATTTGTTCTTTAAAATCAAATGATACATATATGGATAATTTTAATGAACACGTTAAAAATATATATAGTGATCAAGAATATTGTAATTATTTAAATACAAAGTATATCGATAGTTATAGTTCACCGCAAGTAACTAGTTTTGAAAAAAAAAATGAAAAACAAATTAATGACTCTGGTTTAGAGTCATTAGAATATTATCCATATACTTATGACAATAATTATATTTTATATAATTTTAATAGTTAGCAATAACATTCTTAATAATAAAAAATATTTTATAAAAATAAAGTATGATTGAAATTATTTTATTATTATTAACAATAATACTAATTTTTTCAATATCTATTTTAATTTATAAAATTATAAAGAATAAAGAAGGTTTTACAAATATAGATGATACAAAAGATATAAAAGAAGCGAGGTTAAAATTAAATTTAACAAATAATTTAATAAATTATCAAAAAGGTTCTAAAGGTTTTACTGGTGAAAAGGGAAGACAAGGACCTCCACCTCTTCCAACAGATGATGGAAGAGATGGAGAAATAGGTGATGATGGAATAAATGGTAAAAATTATGGTTCATTAATTTTTAAAAATAAAGAACTTGAAGAAATTGATAGTTTATTAAATCATAATAAAAAAGACCCAAAACATCCTGATTTTATTATTGAAGTACCTGACGCAAATCAAGGTGCAACAGGTGTTGTCGGTACTATTTTATTTAAAAATCATAAAAAAGAAATTATTGGTAGTTACTATCCACCAGATGGTCCTAATGGTGCATATGCAAAATCATTAACACCTATAATAATTGATGTTCCTCGAGGTATTATTGGCGATAATGGTGATAATGGTAATGATAATACAAATCCTCAAGGACCACGAGGAGAAAAAGGAGATACAGGTAATCCGGGAGCAGCAGGAGAAAGAGGAGACCCAGGTATAGTCGGAGATAAAGGCGTTATTGGAGGTGGAAACGATGAAGAAATATTTAATAATGTAAAAGTTGATAACAAAGTATGTTTTAATGAAGACAATAATGTATGTATAGATATTAATATATTAAAAACTTTAGTTAACTATGATGATTACTTAGAAAAATTAGAAAATCGAAGATTGAGAATTATAAAAAAATTATGTTATTTAGACTTCTATGACGAATATAATACTCAAAAACATGAAAATAGAGATGAATTGATAACAGAATATATAAAACAATTAAAAGAAATATATGATTTTAATGGAGTAACATTTAATTATTCAGATATTGTCAATAAAGATGCAGGTACTTGTCCAGAATTCATAGAAAAAGCTGAATGTACATTTTATGAAGATCATTTAAATGATGAAAATCAATTTTTATGCGGTCTTGATAACTGTAGATGTGAAAAATTAACAACTAATTGTGGTGTTGGTATGTTTATATCGAGAAAAGCATATATTGGCAAAGATGATAAAGATAGAGATGTATATGTTAGTGATAATAAATGTTCTGAATGTACATTAAGAAGAGAGCATATTGATACAGAAAAAAATGAAGTATATGTTGGTTGTGATGGTGTATACGATGGTATTGCTGCAAGTTGTGAACCAGACGAATTTATAAATATAATTGGTGGTTCAGATGGTTACGAATGTGAAAAATGTCCAGAAGGAGAATATATTACAGAAAATAAAACCAGTACTGCAACCTGTCCTGAAGGACATAAATGTACTGGTGGTAAATTAATAAAATGTCCACATGGACAAGAATACCAAAATGAAACCGGAAAAACAACATGTAAAGAATGTACACCAAATTTCGGTAAAGGTAAATATATTGAAACTGAATGTACATCGTATGAAGATGCAAAATATGGTGAATGTGGTCCGGGATACTATTGTAATGATGGTATTACTAAACGCATATGTTCTGATGCACCTTGTGACGCAGGTAAATATAAATCTAATGATTGTACTACAAAATCTGACAGAATATGTAGTGCCTGTACAGCAAAAGTGACATATTGTCCAGGAGGAGATGCGGGCAATATAAATTGCACAAAATGTGGTACTGGACAACATATGACTGATGAATGTACTATAACGAATGATAGGGAATGTGCAAAAAATCTATGTTTCTGTGTCCATGGTTATGGCTCTAAAGGTCAATCGTGTCCAACACATGAATCTCATAAATGTGAAAAATGTTATGGCGGATACAATTTGTTTAAAAATAAATGCATTAAAAATGGAATCACTACTTATCAAAATTCTAATTATAGTGGGTCCACTAAGGGTTATTGGCAACCCACAGGATACATCGATAACACAGGCGGGACAAGTTATATGGCTTGGTGGGAAGATAGAATAAGTGGTTTTAATAAATTTCCGGGAGCATCAGTTAGTATACATGCAGATAGGAATTGGAAAGGGAAGTGTACAGATTTGACTAACTATGACAAAATTGACTTTACAGATGATAAGTATGACCGAAGTGGTCCGATGACTGATTGGGGATGGTGGAATGATAAAATATCAAGTATAAGACTGCCAAGTAAATGTGAAGGGGCTGATAAATGGACTCCTATTAGTAAATAGTTTTACTTCATGAGGTCAATGTGAAGTCATTCTTAATTCACAAAAAGTTTTTTTTCTTTTTTCTAATTCTTTTTACTAACTAAATTTCTTGGTGTCATACAAATATAAACAACGCATCTAAAATTAAAATTATCAGGTGAAGTTTTTTCTACAGGATTCCCATAATAAACTAATCTACTATCCCAAATTACACCATATCCTCTAGGACTTTTAATTTTTTTTTCTAAACAATTATTATTAATATAAAAGTCATATTGTTCTTTATTTTGTAGTTAAACCAGTTTTTTATATCACTAATTTCAAATGTTTTTTGAAATTCAGAATGATACTTATGACTATACCCTTATATATAGGGGTGAAGAAGTGATTTTGGCAAGTAAACAAGTTGATGGTATAATTACACACAAATACTCACCCACAGGTGTTATTCAATTTAAAAAGGGGGAGAATATGATGGTTGGGATGATTTACATTTAAGTTGAGCTTTTGATAGAAAACATAGTACTTTTTCTAATTATGAAGAATGTGATTTGGAAGGAAGAGATATATACATTGGAATGATGAAAAAAGTCACCATTTGCAATATATGATAGTATGTGATGGAAACTGGTGCTCAATAGGTGGTTACGATTAATATAAATGAAAAAAAATATTAAAAAGCAATTTCAATAAAATTATATTGCAAATTAAATGGCAAAATGATATATATCAAAAAATACAAAGAATTATTTAAAAAACCTAAAAATCAAAAAAAACCCCAAAAAAAAATAAATACAGAACATCCGAGAAAAAAAACCTTTTTATAACATTATTATTATTATTTAAGTATATATTATCATTATTATAATCTAGACAAAATAATTAAATTAATTTTAAACCATCTTTGGTTATATAATTAGTTAGCATATCACTTGTAATATCACTAATTTGTTTAATTTTTTTTCCGTAAGTTTGAGGCGTTTTTGGAAATAATCTAACTTTATGTGGCCAATGTGAAGTCATTCTTAATTCATTAAATGCCTTTTTTCTTTTATCCAATTCTTTTTTATTAGCTAAATTTCTAGGAGTCATACAGATATAAACAACACATCGATAATTAAAATTATCTGGTGAAGTTTTATCAACAGGATTGCCATAGTGAAGTGTTCTACTATCCCAAAATACACCATAACCTTTAGGACATTTAATCTTTTTTTCAGAACAACCATTATTAATATAAAAGTCATATTGTTCTTTATTTTGTAATTTAAACCAATCTTTTTTATCAGTAATTTCAAATTCGTCTTTAAATTGTTTGTGAAAATTATTGCTATTTTCTAATATAACCAGAGTAGCATCACCTTCATTAGTATCATAAGCATTTATCCAACTTTGAATACATTCAAAATCATTTCTCGTATAACTTTGATCAACATGAAACCATGAATTTTGATTCCTAGTAGGTTTATCTAATATATAGATACTAACACCATCAAAACTTACAATTAAATCATCGGTATTCCATATTTTTGAGAAAACTTCTTTTACTTTAGAATTTTGTCTAACTTTCCAAACTAATTCGGAATGTCCTACTTTCCAATGTTGAAGTAACATTTTATGATTAGGAAATAATTCTAAAATTTGTTTGTAAGTCGTTTTATCATTTCTGTTAATTGGAATTTCAAATTTACTTGTTAAATATTCTAATAAATTCCATTTATCATTTATCATTTCACAACATTCATTTTCATCTAAAATCGGACAAATTGCTACACCATATTTTTCAATTGTAATTTTAATATTTTCTTTATCTGTTAAATATTTTTCAAATTCATATAATGATGACATTTGAAAAATAATAAATTTAAATAAAATCAATTTTTAAAATATCCTCTCTTTTTCGAAATAATATAATATATTATTAATAAAAATAAATGCTCTTTACCGGGTTCGAACAGATGACATTTGCCTTATCAGAGCCACGCGCTACCAACTGCGCTAAAAGAGCATAGTATTATTCAGTAAATCATCATTATAATACATAATATAATATGTATTATTCTTTATATAAAAATATTATAGTGTTTTTCCTTTTGTTTTTTTTGTTTTTGTTTTTGTTTTTGTTTTTGTTTTTGTTTTTGTTTTTGTTTTT
>ERZ807291.1933-NODE-1933-length-32426-cov-12.019956_pt1 | contig 32426 bp, 14 predicted proteins | sample MGYA00521257_ERZ807291 | MGnify/ENA primary metagenome ERZ807291 (study PRJEB31413, sample SAMN03169783) | marine metagenome | biome: Marine; feature: Water; material: Subsurface seawater | place: North Sea | collected 2011-04-28 | depth 1 m m ...
AGTAAATGAGGCTCGCCCTCGTGAGGACCGTCCTCCTCGCCAGTCAAACTGGTAAACTTTAATTAAAAAAATCCGCAATTGCGGATTTTTTTTTGCAAACTTAAAAAAAGCTTTTACTTGAGGTTTGCTTGTAATAAAAATTTTCTTCTTGATTTGATTATGAGTAATGAAAAATCGACGACCTTTCTTCAAAGTGTAGACCTTTGCTTTAATCGTGCTGCTTCTGCACTAAAACTACCGAAAGGACTTGCCCGACAAATTCGTACATGTAACGCCATATGCGAAATGAAATTTGGGGTAGAAATACAGGGTGGCTATGAAATATTCACTGGGTGGCGCGCTACGCATAGTGAACATGTGCTACCTGCAAAGGGTGGCATCAGATATGCCCCGTTTGCTGACCAACAAGAAGTTGAAGCCCTTGCCGCTCTCATGACTTATAAATGTTCTATTGTAAGTGTACCCTATGCTGGTTCAAAAGGCGCACTTAAAATCGATCCAAAAAAATATTCGATTCAAGAGTTAGAGCATATCACAAGAAGATTTGCACAGGAACTTGATAAGCGTGGTTTATTAGGCCCTGGAATAAATGTCCCAGCACCAGATATGGGAACCGGGCAAAGAATGATGTCCTGGATTGCTGATGAATACCAAAAACTTCATCCCTCTGATATAAACGCACAAGGTTGCGTGACTGGAAAACCTGTACACTTTGGTGGCGTGGAAGGTCGAGTTGAAGCTACCGGTCGAGGAGTACAATTCGGATTACAGGAGTTTTTCAGAAACCCAGATGATGTACACTCAGCGAAACTCGAAGGTTCTTTGACTGGTAAAAAAATTATCGTACAGGGTTTAGGGAATGTCGGTTATCATGCGGCCAAGTTCCTACAAGAAGAAGATGGAGCATGCATTATCGCAATTATTGAACGTGACGGTGCAATTATCAATGAAAGTGGACTAGATGTTGAGGAAGTTTCCAAATATAAATCGGAATATGGCAAAGTTGAAGGATTTCCTGATTCTAAATTTGTTAAGAATGGAAAAGATGTGCTTGAACATTCGTGTGATATTCTCATTCCTGCAGCGATGGAAGGGGTAATTACACAAGAAAATGCACCCAGGATTCAGGCTAAAGTAATCGCTGAAGCCGCAAATGGACCAGTTACCTATGAGGGTGATCAAATTTTAAACGAAAAAGGAACCTTTATCATTCCGGATGCATTCTTGAATGCAGGGGGGGTAACCGTGTCATACTTTGAATGGCTTAAAAACTTATCCCATGTTCGCTTTGGTCGTATGGACAGAAGGTTTATCGAAGCACAGGGCCAAAAAATCATCGAAGCGATCGAAAGCGGAATTGGAAAATCTCTCGATCAAACAGCAAAAAATAAATTACTTGAAGGTCCTAGTGAACTTGATCTTGTCCGCTCCGGACTGGAAGACACCATGCGCGTAGCCTACGCGGAAGTGAAAGAACAACAACTTTCAAATAGTAAAATTAACGACCGCCGGACCGCTGCTTATGCACTGGCTATAAGTAAAATTTCAGATATCTACGAAAGTATGTATTTATAATTTATCGTGTGCACCATGTTCACTGATGCAACGGATGAAGATATTGAAGGTGCACATCTTTTGGCCAATCAATGTTTTCATCATTTCCGCAAACTCCCTGGTGAAAAACGAGGAAACTTTCTTCGGTTGATTGCATACGAGGTTGAACAAAATCGAGAAAAATTAATCCGGCTTGCACAAGAAGAGACTAGCTTGGGCTTTCCACGATTGGAGATGGAATTATCAAGAACATCTCACGAACTTCGATTATTTGCAGAGTTGGCTGAAAATAATCAATGGCGAGAATATTCATCCGAGCAAGGCTCTAGTAAATTGCCCCCCAGACCTAGACTTATAAAACAAAATATTCCTATTGGAACTGTTATTGTAATTGGTGCATGCAATTTCCCACTGGCAATTTCAGTTGTAGGTACAGACACTGCCTCCGCTCTAGCAGTTGGGTGTCCAGTTATTGTAAAAGCTCATCCCGAACATCCTCAAACCTGTCAATTCCTTGCTGAGCTAGTACTCCTCGCATCGGAAAATGCTCAAATGCCAAAAGGAGTATTCCAGCTAATTCATGGGCCGAGCCATAGCGTTACTCAAAAGTTAATTTCTCACAAAGATACCGCCTGTGTAGCATTTACCGGATCCCTCAAAGGAGGAACTGCCTTATCGCAAGTTGTAAATAAAAGAGATAATCCTATTCCCTTTCATGCTGAAATGGGAAGCCTTAACCCTGTGATTGCACTACCAGACAAAATTGCCCACCATGCTAAAAAACTTGCTTTAAATTATGTTCGGGCAGTTAATTTGTTTTCCGGTCAAATGTGTACCAAACCCGGAGCATTGATTATCCTAAAATCTAACGCAAATAATTCATTTAAAGAATTTATTAGAGACGCGGTTGCACTCCAAAGCATTACTCCCATGCTAAATGAGGGAATTTACAAGAATTACGAAAAATCCTTCAAGGCACTGAAAGGTGAACTTCCTCTTTTAGCAACGAATGAAAAGGTTCAAAATAAAATTAAAAACCCTGCATACTGTAGAATCTTTGAGTTGAATTTTATTCAATTTATTAATAACCCTGAATTGAGAGCCGAAGCATTTGGGCCTACATCGCTCCTAATCGAATGCAAAAACGAAAAGGAGCTTATTCAAGCTATCGAATCGTTTGAAGGTAACTTAACTGGGAGTATTCATTCATTGACTAATGATCAAGCTACATGTCAAAAAATAATTCCTCTTCTAGAGTCGAAAGTAGGTCGCTTATTGTGGAATGAATTTCCTCCTGGTGTTACTCCAGGAATAGCAACTCACCACGGAGGACCCTGGCCAGCAACCACCGACTCTCGCCACACATCAATAGGTAAAAATGCATACCGTAGGTTCGTTCGCCCTATCTGCAAACAAGGATTCCCCCAACAAAGTATCTAGCTTACATGCCTCAATGCATCAACAGGATTCATTTCAGCAGCTTTGCGGGCAGGATAAATACCAAATAAAACTCCGGTTAATACGGCAGTCATAAAAACTAAAGGCAGTGACCATATAACCAACTCCGGAGTCATATTTTTCATAGAGGGTGGAAAAGATTCAAAAATGGAAGGGGTAAAATCTTCAATCAAGCCTAGTCCTAATTTGTAAGCAGGCTCACATAAAAATCCGGCAGCAATTCCAAGAATTCCACCCAATCCAGTTAGTGCCATAGTTTCTATTAGGAATTGAAGCGTAATATCTCCCTTTCTCGCTCCCAGTGCACGCCTAATACCAATTTCACGAGTTCTTTCTGTAACAGTAGCGAGCATAATATTCATGATTCCGATTCCGCCCACAAGAAGTGAAATACCAGCAACTAATCCCATTAATCCAACAAAAGTAAGTTTCGCTTTTTCCGCCTGTTCCATTAATTCCAAAGGTACGGTAACTTGATAATCTTCCATTTCATGCTCTTTGCCCAAAAAGTCACGAATCATTTGGGCTACCGTCATTAATTTTTGAGGGTCTTTTAAGGTAAGGGTAATTTTAGAGACCAAAGGGGAACCGTCATATCCTCGATAATAGTAATCAAAGACTTTTGACCATACTGTTTGCAGCGGTAAATAAACATTATCCTCAAATAATTCTTTGAAACCAAGGCCATCAGAATCCTTTAATTCACTTCTTGGGCTAACCTCCCCCACAACAGTATATAAATTACCCGCAATATTTATTGTTTGGCCAATTGAATCCCCAAATGGAAAAAGTGTTTTTGCCAATCCGGTAGCTAATACACAAACTTCTGCTTTTTGTTGATTATCGAGATCGGACAGAAATCTTCCCTTGTGCACCTCTAAATTATGTAAATTTTGATAATTTGGCCGACACCCGAGTAATTCTGCCCGAGTTTTGCCAGCTTTTGTAAAAACAGTTCGATTGTTAAGTTCACGGGTTGGATAGATTGCAGCTAGATAGGGAATCGATTTAGAAATTTTGTTTAGATCATTGGCAGTGATGCCATAAGAATAAAAATACTTCCCCTTATTCCTTCTCTCCTCTTCCGGTGGTTTTTTTGAAGACAAAATTAAATTATTAGCACCAAGTGCCATAATTTCACCCTCAGCCTGTTCTGCAATGCCTTCTCCGATTGCCAACAACCAGACTACACTAACAACCCCAATAAAAACTCCTAAACCAGTTAACAAGGACCGCATTGGATGAGTCCAAATACTAAGCAACGCAGTCTTAACTAAATTTTGCCAGAACCTTACAATTCTTTGTCGCCAAGAAAATACACTGTCAGGGATGGGTTCTAACCTTGAAGATTCAGGTCTAACGGGCTCTTTACTTCTAATATCCTCAACGATCTTTCCATCTTTCATCCGCACAATTCTGCTTGCACGCTGGGCCACCTCATCTTCATGAGTAACCAGGACAATTGTTTTTCCACCCCGGTTTAATTCATCCAATAACAAGAGTATTTCCTCAGTAGTTTTACTATCTAAATTACCAGTGGGTTCATCTGCCAAGACAAAAGCAGGATTCCCCGATAGCGATCTTGCGATTCCCACTCTTTGCTGCTGCCCTCCCGATAGTTCCTGAGGGCGATGATTTACTCGATCCCCCAGTCCTATTCGCTGCGCTAATGCTATTGCTGTCGCAAGTTTATCTTTAGAACTACGGAGATAAGCTCGGGGCATTCTTATATTATCCAATACATTTAGGTAAGGAATTAAATTGTATGATTGAAAAACAAAACCAATTGATTCTCCACGAACCTTAGATAGCTCGTTATCACTTAATTTAGTAACTTCAATTCCATTCACTTCATGACTCCCGCCCGAGGAACGATCGAGACAGCCAAGTAAATTTAATAAAGTACTTTTCCCTGATCCAGATGGTCCCATGATTGCCAGGTAATCACCTTCCGGAACATCTAAATCAATACCATCAAGTGCCCGAACTTCCTCGGTTCCCATTTGGTAAACCTTAGACAATGAACGAACAGAGAAAGCAAGGTTCATCTATTAAAAAGGGGGGGATTATACAAAAAGAGGATTCTCTCTAACCTGAGGAATCTGAGTCTAAGCTGGATGTATATTTTTCGGAAAAGGAATCTGGATTAACTAACACTTTTTCCCCCACAGTTAATCCCTTGAGCACAATTACTTTATTCAAATTATTTGCACCTAACTGAAGGCTACGAAGAGAAAAACCGATGCCATCCTTATTCGAAACTAAACAATAAGCATTTCCATTTTTACGAAAAATAGCTGTAAGGGGGACCTGCAATGCATTTTCGTATTTCTCAGATAATATAGAAACTTTGGCTGTCATGCCTGAACGAATTCCAACAGGCGGATTATGGATAATAATTTCAGTCGCATATTCTTTTATATGTGCCGTGTACCGGCTAAGCGATGGAAGTGGATATTCACTAACCGATTCAACTTCCCCCTTAATCTCAACTCCCCGAATTGCATCAATCGTAATGGAACAGGACATACCTTTTTTAATCTGCTCAATTCGATTTTCATTCACTTTTGCAATCACTCGCATAAGAGATGCATCGGGCAAACGGATTATAGTTTGCCTTTCTCTAACCGATTTTCCCTCCTCAATCAAAACACCGTCTTCTGACCCTGATTTTGTACGATTTGCGTAAGTGACTTCTCCAGCAGAGGGAGAATAAATGATACATTTTTTGATCTGCTCATTAATTTCTTTTTCCCGGGTGCATTCCAGTTCATAAGAATTTTCTACTGATTGTAGTTTTGCTACGGAAGTTTGAATTGAAGCGTTAAGGTCATTCACTTTTGCCTTTCTCGAATGAACTCTTAATACCTCCAATTTCGTTTGAGAAAGATCAAGTTCTTTTCCCGCTTTCTCGACTGCAAATTGATCCGCCTCCAATTGTGCGTCGGAAACATAACCTTTAGCTGCCAACCTCTTACTGTAAGCAAGATACTCTTCCGCCCTGCGTAGATTTTCCTTGGCAACAAATTCTGCGCTTTCGAGTTGCTCCTCCTCCTGCCTAAAGGATCCAGACAAATATTCCTGCATGGATAAAAGAGCCGCTTCACGATCAGCCCGAGCTTTGACTAAGGATGCACGGGATTGATGCACCGCAATTCGTTGTTGAAGCAAATCTTTTTGTAAGGCGGCATCATCCAGTCTTACTAAAAAATCACCCTTTTTCACTAATGTTCCCTCGGGCACAATTTCAAGTATGCTGATACCGGATGAGCTTCGGCTTCTTACTTCACAACGGATCTCCACATTCTCCGCACTTTCAATCTCTCCAGGCTCCGTGATTTCGAGAACAAATTCATTGGATGTAACCTCCTCTAATAATGGTTGAATAGAAAGGTTTTCATTCGAAGCATCTCCCATCATCCACCAAGCGAAAGATACAACACCAGCACTGGCTAGCCCTAATAGCACCTTGGAGGATATAAAACCTGATTTTAATGAAGTGTTCATTATTATAAATGTTCAGTATAAAATATAGTCATTTAATCAGCAAGGCAGGATCAAAAGAACACGATATTTTTATGGAAGAGGTACAACGGAAAGAACGGGGCCCGGATCTTCCCAAATTCCATTTTCTGAAAGACGCATGGTTCCAAGATCGTAGGTTAGTCTCATTCGCATTGCTTCATATCCAATCCATACACTCAGGAAGGAATTACTTGCCTCTAAAAGGTCGTTTAATGCATTAACCAAGTCACGGGCAGTCGTTGCACCAAATTGGGAGTTTTTTCCCGGCTGTGGAGGTTCGTTCAGCCGTAAACGGGCAAGATCAACTTGAGCAATAGCCCCACGAACAGCAGCACGGCTTAATTCAAAATTCAATTGATATAACTTCGACATTCGTGCGTGTTGGCGTAGCGACCGTAAAATATTATCTACAAATAATAAGTACTGTCGCCGGGATTGTTGATACATGATCAGGGATGCCTGATAGCGATTCCGTTCACGGACCTTGGAAAGAGGAGTGTCTAATTCTATCCCTACCCTAACCCTGCCCTCGCTTGATTTAAAATGACCTGAACCCATTGAGTCTGAGCCCAAATCACCTGATAAAATCAAATCCAAATCCGTGCGAAGATCATCCCTCGCCAAATCAGCCATTCTCCAAGAATCAACTAGGGATGCCCGTGCATTCATCCAATCTAAGCGTAATTCTGATGCCATATCATGGGCTTTTTTTGAATCAACCGAAACATCGACCATCGAAATCGATTCCAATCTCACCGAGGCACGGGTCAAGGATAGCTCAAGTACCAAGCCCGACAATTCATTCATCTGAGATGCTAATCCACTCCTTGCTTTTTCAATGGGTACAGAGGATAAATCTTCCATTCTTTTTTCCAACTTATCCCATTGAATATTTAATTCGGCTTGTAACCGAAGACTGGTTTGATTCAAATCAAGGGCTAATTCTTCAAGTTCCTGTTCTTGAAATGCGTTTTTCCCCATCCCCAACTCCTTTAAATCAGGTCGATCTCGTAGTCGTTGAAACCATTCTTTCCTTTCAGGCAGTCGATCCCTCAACGAACCAAGATCTAACATTAATCCCGACAAACTCTGATTGAGCGATTTTTTCATATCCTGAGTTTGCTTTCCATAATCCTGTAAACCAGAAAGGTTGAGCAAAGTTTCAGGGTTTCGGATTTTTTGTAGTAGTTGATTAAGTTGATCTTGAATCGAGACAAGTACGGGATCAGTAAGGCGAAAGTCCTCGATGTATTGATCCTTAACTTGAACCGATAAATCAGGAGGAAGTCCCAAGAAGAGCTTATAACCATCCAGCCTGTTTTCAAAAGATGACTTGGCCGCAAGCAATCCACTTTGTCCATTAAACAATGCCTGCCTGGCCTGATCAACTTGCAATCGATTTCCAATCCTTCCGGCCTCAAAGGCAGCTTCTAATTGAACAAGACTATCCTTCAATTTAGCCACATTAGCTTCCTGGTTTCTAATTCTTTGAACATCCTGAACAAGCCCGAGGTAACCAGACACACCGCTCGAAAAAGAAGATACCCTGGGCATTCCTCCCCCACCCACTCCTTCTGCCGGATTATTCCCCGTTACCACATCCAAAAAGAAACCCTGTCTAAATTGCTCTAAGCTTCTCGCATGAGCAAGCAATGTGCGTTCAGCCTGCGTAAGTCGTTCTTTATAAATTCGCTTACTTGCACCACGCAATAGCGGTTGAGTAATCGTAAGATTTGCCAAGGAACCTCCAACTTTTGCATCACCATTGCTTAATTCTAAAGTAAGACGATTCGCTAAAGAAGCCACCCAGGTTGCACCCTTTCCGGCGACCCCTCGAAATCCGACCTGTGCACGGGATTGCAGATCAATTTCATCATCAGAGCTTTCTCTGTCTGCCTGTGCCGACACACCAGCAAATGGATTCGGTTCTAGGCGAAACCTTTCGTAAGTTACATCCAATGCGGATAGATACAAGTTTTCCTTCTGCCTTTGAAATTCAGAAGAATGTAAATTTGCCAAATACATCGCGTTTTTTAAATTGAGCTGAACGAAACCATTTTCATCTAAAGGTAAAGATTTCTGCCAATCTTCCCCAACGAGAGTTACACTTTTATTTCCATCTTCATACGCACTTTCATCCTGAATACGTTTAGTGATTTTGCGGGAAATAGGATCATCAGCGGGGACCCGGGGAAATAAAGAGTTCCCAGGATATTTTAACCTCGAATTCTGATCCAATTCCCAATCAAAACCGGGCACATCACGCAAAAGTTCCCGAACCTCCCGATCTGCACTTGCAGGATCCACATTTGACCGACAGGAACTAAGAGATAAAAATAGCAAAAAAATGGCACCAATAATGGCATCATTAGTTTTCATTAATGTATCTAGATTAAAATTATTTGGCTGACTTAACCAAACAACTCTGTCACTGCCTGAGCTTTGACCAACTCACGAGGCTGGTTTAGGTGATTGTAGACAATAGTTTCCGGGTCTATCCCAAAGCCGTGATAAATCGTGGCCAATAACTCACGGGGATGAATGGGTTTATCCAATGGTGCCGAACCCGTCTTATCCGATTTACCATGAACATATCCCCGTTTAATTCCTGCTCCTGCGATAACTCCAGTGTAACAATATGGCCAATGGTCACGACTTCCGCCGTCATTTCCATTTCCTGAAGTACTCACTCCTTTTTCAGGACTACGTCCAAATTCTCCGACACATACAACCATTGTTTCATCCAATAATCCACGTTGATCTAAATCAGTCATTAGTCCCGATAATCCAGCATCCAGCATCGGTGCAGATTGATCTTTCATTCGTTTAGGCAAATCCTTGTGCGTATCCCAGGAATGATTATTGGAATTTGCCACCTTGGGCCAAATAACTTCAACCACCCGTGTCCCGGCCTCCACTAAACGGCGGGCTAAAAGACAGCTTTGGCCAAAAGTATTTCGCCCATAAGAATCACGAACCAAATCCGATTCCTGATCTAATGCGAATGCTTCTCTTGCGCGACCAGACGCAACCAAATCTAAAGCACGATCATAATGCTGGTTTAAATTGTATTTTTGTACCGCTTTATCAATAACGGGCATCGCGTCGTTCATCGCACTACGCAATTTGGCTCTCCTATTTAGTCGAACCCCAAACATATCAGGCCTCATTTGTAAATCGTCCACCCGTAATTTGGCCATTTTTTGCATATCCATATCGTCACCAGGAGGATAAAGTGTGTAAGGGTCATAGGCTTTACCAAGAAAACCAGCGGTTCCTCCCTTACCCACCACCCCGCTCTCTTGAAGTGGGCGTGGGAGCATAACAAAAGGAAGCATCGGCTCGGATGTTGGCTTGATTCGAATAATATTAGATCCAAAATTCGGAAAATCCTTTGGACTGGGTGGTTCAAGCTGACCGGAAGGGCTAACTTTATCCGTGGTATAACCGGTCATCATTTGATAAATCGCTGCCGTATGATTAAAAAGTCCTTTCGGAGTATAACTGACAGAGCGCATCATTGTGAACTTATCATTGACCTTGGCCAACTTGGGTAAAAGCTCAGTAAAATTAACCCCTGGGATCTTAGTGGGAATCGGTTTAAATATACTCCGGACATTATCAGGGGCATCTGGCTTGGGATCCCAAAGGTCTAAATGACTGGGGCCGCCCTGTAAATATATCATTATCACACTCTTCGCTTGCCCCCAACCTGGCCCACCTCCACCCAAGGGGTTGGCAGATGCTTTCATTTGCAGCATAGCACCCAGGGATAAGCCTAACATGCTTGAGCCTCCAACTTTTAATACATCCCTCCGACTCATCGGCAAATGAGCGTCACATAAATCTCGTCCTAATTGTCCAGGTATTCCGATCATAATAATATCCTAATTTAGTTTTTTAAAATTTTCAAAGGTGTTAATTTCTTTGCCTAGCGGTTGAAAAGAAAAGCAGGTGTGTTAATTAAAGCCCAAGTCAAATCCTGAACAGCAATCAGTCTTTTATTTTGCAAGTGCCCATTGCTTAGTGAAACGGCTCTGCGTAACCGAGCAACCTCAGGGGGCAAGGGAATCGGTTTCTTTGCCTCAGTTAAAACTCCCTCCAGCTTTACTAGTTTAGGATCTTTGGGCAGTGGTTTGCTTACATCCGCAAGCAGTTTGGTAAGTAATGCTCTCTCGGGATTGCTCTTCTTGAAAGCGTCGGAAAGAGTTTTGAGCTGTTCTGAACTACGCTTATTTCTAGCAACTGCAAAGATGTCTTTCACATTTTCAGGCAACCCAAAGGAAACTGGAGGTGGAACATTGGTAACTGCTAATCTAAAGCGTCCAAGGGAATGCTGACCACTTTGAAACTGCTGCTTCAATGTAAGGGTTAAATCAACAGGCCCTTTAAATGAAACTTTTCCCTTAACCTGAAAGGAAGCAAAATGAACCTTGCCCATTTGAGGAGAAATGGCCCATCCATTTCGACTGGGAGCCACTTTACCATCGACGGCCGATACCACAGGGTATCCACGTTGACTAAATGTAGCTAAGGGGTTTTCAAAGGAAAGCTTATGGGGAACTTCATTTCGGTATAACTTAAGTGAACGGATTGCTACTCCATTATCCAATAGAAGCTGAATACCTTTTAAATCTTGTAGAGAAACAAAATTGAGTCGGTATGATTTCCATTCACTTGATTTAAGAATCTTCAATCCTGAGGAAATATTTTTTGGAGAATAGGATCCCGGCTCGGTTTTCCATCCCACTTTAGCAACAGCAGATTTCGTTGCCTTCCCTATAAATTCGATCGCAAAACTTCCCTTTTTACAAGAAAGATCAATGGCTAGGCTTGGTTTAAAAGTTTGGCCTGCTCCAGATTTGTAGTAAAACCCTGATGGTCCTCCCCCATTGTAGATTTTAAGAAGCACAAGATTTCGCCCTTTATTCAAGGTAAGAGTTATTTTTTCCTGATCTGGGGCTGCGGCTCGTCCAATATTATTTTCCAAAACCAACTTGCCATTAAGGTAAACTTTAATTCCATCATCACTACCTAAATTCAAAGGAATTTTTGTCGGAGCATCTGAGTTAATTACTTTCATTAAATAATTTGATGAGTTTTCAGCTGAAAACACAGTGCCGTATAAAACACCGTCTTTCCAATCTGGCCTGGCCTCCCAATTATGCTGAGTATCACCATGCTTAAAAACCTTATTCTCATCAAAAGTATAGTCGAGTTCCGGACCTGCCTTGTCATCAAAGCCAACCCCCTTAAAAGGTCCTACATGATAAAAACCTCCTGACCTAACCCTTCCATTTGGTACGCTCTGAGATAAAAGGAGACTTTCATTTGAATCATGAAAATTTGTTTGAATTCCAGGTTTCCATTTATTTTTTCCGCCTTTCGTCCCAAAATTCCAATCGCCCTTTACCTCCCATTTTTTCAAATTATTCGAAGGTTTTGCATGAACTTCGAGTTCAGTAAGAACAAAATTTCCATCCCCAGGAGAACGACCCGGGCCTTTCTTGGGAAGCCTAGGGTCAGTCATCGCCTCAACTCGGACTCCTGTTATCGAGGACAAATGGGTGGTCGTGTTTACTACATAACTACCCTTTGCACTTCGACCACCCACAAATACGGATCCATCTTTTTGATTTTCAAATTTGACCCCAGGCATTTGGGAAGTAACTTTCCCCAAGTCCAAGTTTTCCCACTTGCTTATCCCTTTCGAATATTCATCTTCCCATTGAGCCAATCGTGCGGCGAGCGTTTGATCAAATAAAGTGACTGCATCTTTTGCTTTTTTGATTTCCAGTTTTCGCTTTTCAGTGGCTTCCTTAACAGCATGTGCAGTTTCTCCTCTGTAATCATTGATCTCAGCATTGGCCCGACTGATCGCAAGTTCTCTCTCTCTTTCCTTAGCATCAAGCGATTCTTTTATATCCCTCTCTTCTTCCTTCAATTGTTTAGTCAAACTTTGATGGTCATGCTGCAATTGATCGGCAAATAATTTCAGGCTTTGTTCGATCTCACTTTTTGATGCCGGTCGGTTGAGTATACGAAGAAATAAATTGTTTATTAACTCATGATCATCCTTTTGAGCCTTTGCCATTTTAGCGACTGCGTTGTTGGGATCCGAAATCGCGTTATTTACCGTAGGTCCACTGACAAGAGCCATAATCGGTCCCAACTGGAGCTCACCGTTACGTTCACATTCACAGGAAGTTTCACGAGCAGGACGACCGAAAGTACCCAAAAAACCATCTGGTAATTTAATTCCCACATCAGGCAAGGATGCCGCACGTGTACCCGGAGGAACTCCTGGGAACTTAGTCACAGAGCCCGTTACACAATATACCGCATCGAGCAGGGTTTCAGCGGGCAGGCGTCGAGGATGGGCATGAGAAAAATTGATCTCATCGTCATCGTTCCATTTGCTCGATTCAACAGAAAGTTGATAGGTATTCGATTTACATATTAGCTTGATGATATGCCTGACATTAAATCCACTATCTATGAATTCTTTCTCCAAATAGTTCAAAAGCGTAGGATTGCTTGGTGGATTACCAGCCCGTATATCATCAATAGGTTCGATAATTCCGACCCCAAAAAGATAACCCCAAATTCGGTTTACATAACTCCTCGCAAAGTAAGCGTTATCGGGTGAAGTCATCCATTCAGCTAACTTTGCACGACGAGACATCTCTGGTTTCGCCTTAAATTTTACGGGATAAGGAAAGTCAGGTGCAACAACCTCACCAGTCCTTTCATGCTTAACCTCACCAGTTTTGACATCCTTGACAAATTCGTAAAGGGGTTTTCCTCGCTCTACCGCAGTCTTCCCGATTTCGTTTTTTCCCGAAGCTGGATCTTTTTCCAATTTAAATTGAGCAAAATGAGCGGCCATTTCATAGTATTGGTTTTGAGTCCATCGTTCAAAGGGATGATCGTGGCATTTATTACAATTAAATCGAGTGGCCAAAAATAAATGGGTCGTGTTCTCCATGGTATCTTCAGGCGTCCTCAGTATTTTAAAATAGGATGCCGGTGGATTTTCCTTATTAGAACCCGTGGCCGTCAAAATTTTTCGGACAAATTGATCATAAGGAGTGTTATTATCAATTTCTCCACGTATCCATTTCCTTAATTGTGTGGCTCCCGCACGACCAAGAAATTTTCCGTTTACCTGAAGTAAGTCAGACCACTTGTTTGTCCAGTGCTCGACGAACTCTTCGCTCCCCACCAATTGATCGATAAGATGGCCACGCTTTTCGCTGCGTGGTTTTTTGAGATCAACAAACTGAATTACTTGTTCTGCAGTGGGAGGTAGTCCAATCAAGTCTAAGTAAACCCGACGAATAAAATCAAGATCATCACTTATTGCGGATGGAAGAATTTTCATTCTTTTCCACTTCTCTGCAACAAATTGATCAACTGGATTGTTCACTTGGGGCTCGATCCACTGAAAGCCCTTACGATTCCCCATAACGGTCATGGTTGTGGCTGCATAGCAACCTTCGTAACGAGCGAGAATGGGTGCTTCGCCCCTCCGAAGTGAAGTGAGTAAACCAAATTTATCATGCTCTGCAACTTCTCCATTTCCACTTGTGATAAAAGCCTCTCGGGTGACATCCCTTCTAACCCCGTTCTTAAAAGTCGCAACGACACGCATTTGTTGTTTAGAGCCAATATTCGAGACCACCGGATCATTCGGAAATAATTCAATTCTGTTTACTCGAACTCCTTTCTCGTTAAGAGAGGCCCCGGCTGCGATCCATGAGCGGATCACCTGATAGTATTTTGACTTTTTATCGGTCAGTTTACCACCTTCATGTGCAACGCTCCCTGAGGCCTTCAAAAGCATTAGGCTACTATCAGGTGCGGCTACACTAACTCTTCGACAAGCCATATCGTCTGAAAAACCACGAACGTCAAAGATCGCATCGTAACCTCTTAAAGAAAGTTTAAACCCATTCTTCCCGTCTTTCGCTCCGTGGCAAGTCCCAGCATTACAACCAAGTTTCGATATAATGGGATTTACATCCTCAATAAAGTCAGGGGTCCAATTTTTTTGCATTCCGCTTACCTTGACTTGAACAGTTTTCTTCTTTCCACCAATACTTGCCGTAAGATTTCCTGAACCATTTTTCTGTGGAGTGAACAAACCTCGATGGTTCACCTTACCGAATTCTCCCTCGATACTCCATTTCGCCATTCGAGTTACATCAACAAATTCCCCGTTGCCTAAATCTGCGGTCAAAAGCAATTGAGAATAATCGATTGATCTGGTTATTGAAATCTTACCTGGTCGAACGATAAGATTTTTTACTTCGAGCCCTTTCGCAAGCGACTCAATATTGGGGAGAGGCGGGTCGCTTTCCATTTGTGTCATTAAATTACTCAATTCCTTAGTCGCTTTCCTGTTCAAGGGAACGGATATAAATTTTTTAACAATTTCCCCCGAAGAAACCTTATGCAGGCGAACGAGTCCATCATACCCTCCCGAAGCCAAGGTTTTTCCGTCGGGAGAACATGCAAGTGAATAGATTGGTGATTCGGAGACTTGCCTCCTCCATAATTCTTTCCCTGAATCAATTTCAAAACACAAAATTTCTCCCTTGCCATTCAGGCTACTTCCAGAGAAGCCAAGGTTTCCTTTAGGATTAAAACAAACGGAAAAAATCCGCCCCTTTTGCCCCTTATATTCACGAATTTGGTTTGGATTCCCCCCTCCAGCAGGAGCCGCCTTGGTTGCCTGTCGAAAAAGCTTTGCTTTCCCATCAGCACCGCCTACTAACAACTCACTTTTACCCGGACGCACCGCAATTGAATTTTGACCACCACTTAATATTCCAGGTGTATGAGTAGTCACATTTCCCACAAACCTTTCGGTTCTAACATCGGTTTGCTTTACAGTTTTATCACGGCTAACGGAAAATATCGATTTACCATCCGCGGAGAAAATAGTCCCTCTTACCCAGTCATCATGCCCGGACATATAAACGATCTGCTTTCCGGTGCCAGACTGAATAACCCTTACTGATGTATCACTACACCCGAACCCTATGTGTTGATTGTCCGGCGACCACGAGACTCCATATACAGTATCGTATGTAACCGCATGGGAAAGTTTTAATTTTTGGGATCGCCAATCCCAAATCTGTACCTCCCCCATTCTCCCCGGTTTACCACCAGATACAGCTAAACTTTTTCCATCAGGAGAAAAAGCAACTGCTTCAACTCTCTCCGATAACCCAACTAATCGGGAAACAATAGATCTGCCGTCTGCCTTATGAACAATGGCTTCATGAAACCCAGTCATAGCCAGATGTTTTCCATCCGGAGAGTAGGATAAAGAAAGGATTAAGGGTGGAATTTCATATTCCGGAGGGGAATCCAAAGTATATTGGGGCCCCGAATCCTCGGGGGAATCGTTTGTAGCCCCTTCGTTGATCCATTGAACTATTTTTTGAAATTGCGATGAGTGAAGAGGCTTTACCTCTTTTCCCTTGGGCATCTCGGAAAATCCATCTTTATCTGTCTTTATTTGATCGATCAGATAACTTATCTCTGCCTTGCCGGGCACTACAGCTGTTTCCCCGCTTTCTCCTCCTTTTAATAATGAAGGAAATTCCGTCATTAAATAATCCCCCTTCATTTTTGCGGGTTGATGACAACCATTACAATGCTCCTGAAAAATAGGTCGTATATCCTTATAAAAACTAATTTTCTTGGCCTGCTTTCCCCTAGCAGAATCTGCGAATAATGAGAGAATTAGAAAGAGAGGGAAGAAGGGAGTGATTTTTTGTAAAAAAAGAATCATGCTTTTATTCTGTTTCGAACGTATTGATAGACAAGTTGTAAAACGCCTAATGCTTCATTTAATATACGGAAGTACTTTTAAAATTATACTCAATTAATGAAAACGATTATGGCAACATTGCTCAGAGTTCACAATGAGAGTATATTATCTAATTAACATTGTGTGGCATGAAGGATTGTAGAAAGTACAACTTAATTGCTGTGAATATATTAAAGAAATCAGAAGGCAATCTCCCCCCTGAAGAATGTGTCTGCACAACCTTCGACCCAGACAAGCCCCTTTTCCATTCCGCACAAAAGTGAAGTACCTCGGGGAGTAAGTTGATTGGCCCGCATTTTCACTTTACCTAATTTCTTTTGCCAGTAGGGAATCAGTAAACCATGAATTGAACCAGTAACCTCATCTTCATCAACTCCATATCTTGGCGCGAAAAACCTAGTCACATAATCACAATCTGCATCCAATGACCTAGCCGTCGCAATAATTCCACGGGTACTGTTAATCCTTTTTAATAATCTTGGCTCAGGCTTTAACTCCCGAACAATTGATTCATCTGAAAAAATACAAAGAACATCCATCCCAACAAAAGTTTCATCCGGATAAGCACCGAGTCCTTCGACTAACAAAGGGGATGCCGCACATGATCTTGCCTTTAAAATATCCATCTCCAGGCGAAGGGCGCCCTGCTCTCCTTTTACCACCTTTAAACTTCCGCCATTAGAGGAGAAGTTAAGGCTTTGACTTCCATTGGAAAAACCCTCTTCCATCAAAATATGGGCTGCGGCCAATGTACCATGACCACTTAAATCTATTTCAGCATTGGAGCTAAACCATCTGATGGACCATAGATTATAGGCATTTTTAAACAGAAAGGCTGTTTCAAACATCCCCGTCTGGATTGCAATACTTTGTAATTCATCGGTCGACAACCAATCTTCGAGTATACATACACCCGAGGTATTGCCTGTGTACGCACCCTCACTGAAAGCGTTTACCTGAAAATAGGGAATTCTCATCTCAATTGATAACGAATTTGTTATGTAAAAGATATCCTTCTAATCGGTTATTCTGACTTAATTTACATTTAATAATATAAAATTATAGCCAAACGATAACCAGGAATCAAATCTTGAAATTTGAATCAAAGTTGCCCCTTCGAAACGAAAAGTTTCGCTTCGAAAAAATATTACTGAGCTTAAATCAAGCTGGTTCGAAACCCCACTGGCTTCGATAAGCTTTGGAAATTAATTTATTGGCGTCCTTACGATCCGTGCTCAATTTTTTTGCATTCCACTTAAATTTACCTCCCGCACGCATGGCGACATTTCCAAGTAAAATTGCCTCTGTCATATTCCCAGCATAATCAAAATTAGACATTGCAATCTTTGGATTATTTTCACGAATCGCTTTCACCAATTCTTCTTTCATTCCAGCGTCACCTTGTCCATTACGGGGAAGAAATTGTTCAGGTAGTTCAACTTCATCGCGTTTCTGCCACTTGCCTTCCTTGTAAACTAACCAATCAGCACCATAATCATTCGGGGAGTACATTATGCCCTCGGTCCCGACAATCAATAATCCGCTATTTTTTGGGGTTTGCCCGTGAAATAGGTCCATTGGAGGCAAATTCTTAATTCCTTTATTGTCTTTTCCGTTGTTCCCGACCTTTCCTTCGTACCAGTGAAATTTGATCGGCCCGCGCTTATCCGTTTTAGGAAAATCAAAATTAATCGATGCCCAAGATGGGTATGTTTCATCGTTTATGGGTCCAGTATTTACAGATTCGACCTTAGTTGGTTGCGTAAGTTCACAAGCCATAAAGGCTAGATTCGTTGTATGACATGCCATATCTCCAAGAGCGCCTGTTCCATAATCCCACCAACCACGCCATTTAAATGGAGTATAGCAGGAATGGTACGGTCTCATAGGCGCCGGCCCGATAAAAGAATCCCAATCAATGTGATCGGGCACATCCATTACTTCGGATGGGCGAGCGACTATTCCGGGAGCTTGGGGCCAGACCGGTCGATTTGTCCATGCATGGATCTCCTTCACATCTCCTAAACCACCCGATCGGACATATTCTGCACCTTCTCGGATTCCGTCTGTTGCAGTCCCCTGGTTACCCATCTGCGTGCAAAGGCCTTTTTTATTTGCAAGCATTGTCATTTGACGTGCTTCCCAAACGGTGTGAGTCATTGGTTTTTGTACATAGACATGAATTCCCTTATGCATCGCCATCATTGCCGCAGGTGCATGAGTATGATCAGGAGTACTCACAGTAATCGCATCGATTTTATCTCCAAATTGGTTGAGCAAATCGCGATAATCAGAAAATTTAACCGCATCGGTATGTTTTCTTAAAGCAACATCCAATCTACGGGAATCAATATCACAAGCAGCTACCACATCACCATGAGCAGCCAAATGATCAAAATCACTTTTCCCTTTCCCGCCAACGCCAATTCCTGCAATCTGCAATCTTTCATTTGCCCCGAATACCCTTGAAGGTAAAAATGTAAATGTAAATGCAGCGGATGCTGAAGCACCTAAAAATGCTCGTCGTGAATAGTGCGTGGTTTGCTTGTATGATTTGTGCATAGTAGAAATAAAATAAAATTGGTAAGATATTCAACAAATCGAATTTCTATTATTGGAAGCAAGATAAAAATCAGCTTGTCATAAACTTTAAAAGTTATGTCCCCACAAAATCCAATCAGTTTTTCCTGAAACCGGATAAAATGTTATTGTCCTTTTTTGTGTTGAGTAACGCTTTTAAAATATTTTTCTCTTTCAGTAAATGAGAGTGCTCGAAAGGCTTTAATCTCATTTTGTCGATCTTTAGGTTGCAGACTAGCCCAATGTTGAGTGAGTTGTTCATACCTACGCTTAAGTCGGCCAAGTTCATGTGCACGAAGATGTGGTGGCGAATCTTTCAATTGTCTCAAGCGCATTTTAATTTCTTTCTTTTTCTGCGGGCTCATGGACTCAACCCGTTCGATTGTCTTTTTCATAATCTTCAATCGCTCGGGTGACGCATCTAGCAAGGAACGAAGTAATTCCACTTCATTCGCACCGGGAAAAGGGGACTTTCGGCGCAAACTCATTTTAGTGTAATTCTTATCGTTAAAACTTTTACGAATTAAGCCCTTTGTCTGTTGAACAGTCTGCCCATCGAGGCCCTCATCCGCGTTAAGTATGGCCAAGCCAAGACCAAGTAAAAAAATTTGAGTCCTTATTATCTTGTTTATAAGTTTCATCTGTCGCCTTACATATTAATAGTCCAGTAAAACCAACAAATCGTAAGTTTCTTCACTAAAAAGTGTATGAGTGACATCCCATTCTTCTGGAATTGCCATTAAATCCTCCAATATTACTTTTTCTGGACCCTCTAAGGAAATCTCAGTTAATTCCTTATTAGCCGCGATAAAAGATGGTTTAGCTTCATTGTTTATTTTCAAATTTGCTAAAATAAAAAGAGAGACGAGGCAAGCGGCTACTCCAAGAGAAACGAAAGGCAGTAACCAGGTACTCTCAGATTCCGGTTCAGATTCTGATTCAAGTTGGTCAACCCGGGAAAGTAAATCCTGTGTAAAATCATCCCCTAATGAAGAGGATTCATTTGCTAAATATTTATCAATTTCCTTATCAATCTCCCTGTCATTTTTCATATTAATTTCTATTGTTCTCTAAAGTTTCTTTCAAATGCCTTCGTGCACGATGAATCCAAGTTTTTACTCTCGACTCTGACACTTTCATTATATCAGCAATTTCCACATAACTCAGTTCTCGCTGAACCCGCAATAACAGCGATGTGGAGTAATGCTCAGGCATTCCCTTCAATCCATAATTCAGAATTTCATACCATTCGTTTAAATTATCTTTTTGAGTATCTCCCTGCCCATCCAACCAATCATCATCGTATAATGATACTTGCTGTCGGTTCATTTTCTTAATCTCATCAATAAGTAAATGTCGGGCTACTGTAAAAAGATATGTAGAAAACTTTGCTCTGGGCTGGTAACGAGATGCCGATTGATAAACCCGTATAAATACACGCTGCGTTAAATCCTCAGCATCAGCTGAATTTTTTAATGAACGGTCAAAAAAGCGGAACAGTGAATCTTTCCACATATTAACGATCTCCTCCATGGCAAAATGATCACCCTTGGCAACTTCGAGCATGAGTTTATGCTCAGTGCTCAGTTCGATTTTATCTGAACTGTTCTCTTCTTTCATCGAAAGTAAAACTCCTTCTCCAAGGAAAATATTTTGAAAATACGGCATAATGTTCGTCCAATAAAACGATTCATACACCAAAAAGTTTCGAAAATTATTAAATTAAACTGAACTGGATTAATCTAACGGAATAATATGAGCTGCATCGACAATTACATATCCCTCAGTATCTTCATTAAATACCCTTAAGTCATATTTTTTACCCTTCTCGAAAACAAAAGACCCTAAAGAATGCCATAAATCATCAGTATTTGCTTTCTTTCGTTGATCTACAATAATTCGGGACAATCCCTTTTCATCTTGAATTTCGTAGCGCACTTGACCGGCACGGTTCCCTGAAGAAACATAAGATACCATAATTTCATGCAATCCATCCTTCGGTGCATTAAAGGGAAAACAGGCAGAGCGCATCCCCTTACCCCCATTTCCATCATGAAAATAAGAAAAACCCACAAATGGGCGTAATGAACTACTCTCCACCCATTCACCCTCGAAGCTCAATGCTTCACCATCTACCACGACTCCGCTTAAATTTTTAGTATCTACACCTATCCCAAAAGCCAAGCGGTCAGACACTTCGAATTCAAGAATCTGACCATCTTCGATTAATTTATCCCTTAACTTTTTGTAGGGAACATCCTGAACTGATAATTCATCCTCCAGTGCATAAACCGCTGCTGTAGCTGCAGACTGACCAAGGATCATAAAAACCGGCTCCATTCTGATTGAACCAAATGCGACATGAGAAGAAGAGACACAAACCGGAACCAAAAGATTTTCACACTCAACTTTTTTAGGAACAATCGAATCATAGGAGATCTCATAAGGACCACCAGGATTAACCTGAATATCTCCCTCATTTTGGACATAAGCGGAGCCATTCTCATCCATGGCCACATAACGTTGCACATTATGAGAATCCATATTGTAAGAACCCATCCCAATTGAACGGGGCGTTTCTTTAATACTCCGAACATGTAACTCCGACATCACAAAATCACTGACCATTCTTCGGGCTTCACGAACATATATCTGATGGGGCCAATGACCATTATCTAAAAATTCATCTTTGGCTAATCCCCAGGTACTCATTTTTTTTCGAATTTCTTCTGGAACTCTCGGATCATTACATAAAAAATAAAAGTAACCCTTTTGATAGTTTTCATGCTCAAGAATAATGTTAGCACGTTCTTCGTAGGTTGCCTCCGGATAAAGATAATTCATTCCGATATTGTCTGTGCTAAACGGACCGTGATTATTTGTATCCGTTTTGGAATTTGGAACCGGGTCAAATTTACCAAAAATTGTACGCTGCCCAGAATTTAAAGTTCTCAGTAAAAGTTCATACTGGGAGGGGTCATAACCCTCGGGCTTAGGAAAAATGATTCGGTTATCAACCACCTGGGTAAGACACAAACGAAAGTTGTAAGCTTGCATTTTCGAATCTCCTTCACCATCAGCACCCGGTTTTTCTTTGCTTATTCTTGCCAGCAAACCGCTCGCAGGATCTCCCTCAACCACAAATGGATCAACTTTTTCCTTAAACTGGTGTTTTTGAGCATTTTTTACCTGCACCCCACTTATGGTTTCCCCGTACATCGAATTTGGTTCTCGGCCGACAAAATAGGAAACGCCTGCAGTTGCCATTAAATCCCCCTCATAAGTGCAATCAATAAAAACCTCGCCCTCGTAAATATTTCCGGAAAGCGTTTGGATTGAGATAATTTTATTCTCTTTTTTAACCACTCCTTTTGAACGGTCCAACCATTCATCTCGGTAAACCTCTAATTCGTTTTCTTTAACCCATGAATCAAAAATTAACTCAGACACATGTGGTTCAAAGATCCACATCGTTCTACGATCTCCATCAATCGCAGGGGATCCTTGTCCACGATTTCCGTAATCATCCATACTTTGCCATTTCCATGATTCAACACTTTGATAGTGCCTCCAAACTCGATGGTAAAAATCTCGGGCAATTCCACCAATAACTTCTTTCTTTCCACTATCTGTCCAACCCAACCCACTGCTTGATAGACCACCCAAGTGCTTATCCGGAGAAACAACGACCACTGACTTACCCATTCTCTTGACCTGCACAGCTGCACTTATTGCCGAGGATGTACCCCCATAAATTACTACATCATGCTGTAATGTCTTCTGCGCAGAAGCACAAAAGAATGAAAATAAAAAAAGAAGGTTTAATTTAAATATTCGAATCACAAGTTAGGGAACTTATAAATATTTGATGAAGAATACTTAGAAATGTTCAAATACAATTATTCATTGTGAATAACATTCCATCCTTTTCTCTTCAGGTGGAAATACTACCGGCTCTTTACTTTGAAATTTTCGCTCATTTTAAATAACATATTTGCTTTAAAGAAAAATTTATTGATCATTAAATAATTAATTTCCCCTATCAAAAGTAATGTTTTTTAAAATTCTTCTTTTTACAACTATCCTTCTTTTCAAATCTCTTCAAGGATCAGATCTGTCACAATGGAGGAATGCATTCATCCAAGCGGGAAAATCAGAAGCGTTAGCTCCCAATCTCGTGGTTCGAAATTTGGCAATTTTATCTGCAGCCTCTTTCGATGTGTTAAATAAATCCCAACAGAACTTCATTAGTTACCTTCCTGCTCCCCACCTTAAATTGCCGAATCAATGGGATGAATTCTCTGCACTTCGTGGATGCTCACTCAAACTGGCAAACTCACTACACCCTTCCCAAAAATCTCTCTTTTCGCGTATTGCGCATAAAACTCTTATTAAACATGGAGAAATTGCCCATAATCCCTCTTTTGAATACGGTCAAAACATTGCACTTCACTACCTTAACCATCGAAGGGACGACGGTGCGGCCACAAAAGTAACCTATCTTCCACAAACAAACCCAGGGAAATGGCGAAGGACGCCACCATATTTTCGCCCTGCTGAACAACCCCACTGGCCAAAAGTCGACCTATTTTGCCTTCCCAATGTTAAAGACTTCATTCCACCACCACCACCCGAGCCAAACAGCAAACAATATTTAAACGCTGTCAAAGAAGTTAAATTGCTTGGAGGAAAAACCAGCCGGCTAAGAAATCAAAAACAAACTCAAATTGCAAAATTCTGGAAAGACTTTAGCTACAGCTCAACCCCACCCGGGCATTGGAATGAAATTGCACAATCAGTCGCTCGGAAAAAGAATTTTTCAAATATTCAGGAAGCTCACCTATTCGCTCTTCTTAACTTAGCAATGGCAGATGGTGGAATTATTGCCTGGCAATCAAAATACCATTACCATTTATGGCGCCCCATTCATGCAATTCAATATGCCGAGGAGTTTCCTAAAACAAAAACTCTTACCGACCGCGATTGGGAACCTCTCCTGGAAACTCCCCCTCACCCAGAATACATTTCCGGTCACGCTTGCTATTCTGGGATTGCAGCCGAGATCTTAAGCTTAGTTTTACAATCAGACTCTTTTAGCTTTATCGTGAAAAATAATGACATAATTCAAAAACCCAGAAATTTTAATTCATTTAGTTCATGTGCACAGGAAGTAAGTAACAGTAGACTTTACGGTGGCATACATTACAGATTTTCTAATTTAATTGCATTGCATACAGGCAAAAAAATTGCTCAATATGTTCATAACAATTTTTTATTACCCTTAAATTAATCTCTTTTTCCACGAGGTCACTTAAAGCTATACACCATGAAAATACACCATTTCATATATTTCATCATTTTACTTAAATGTTTTTTCATTCATCTACCTGCACAAATTTTCATGGGCGATGTCAATGGAGATGGAAAGATCAACCTGATTGATTTCGTAAAAGTAGTGAACCACATACAGGGTACGGAATATCTCACCAATAAATCTCATATTCTCCAAGCCGATGCAAATGGAGATGGATTGATCAATTCGTATGACTTAGAGGAAGCGATGAAATATCGATTTAATAAACCTGATGTCCCACAACTGCCATTGGCCGGCGTGCTCGCGGTGTCTCCATACAACGGAGAGGGTGAAGTGGCACTGACCAGGGAATTTGTCGTACGCTTCGACATGCCACTTGCTCCAAACTCTGTGATCAGCGAAGAGGATTTCTTTGCATCAACCGGGGATACCCGACATATCACCGCTTCCCGCCTATCCAGTGACCGGATGAAGGTTACCCTCTTCCTGAGTGGATATCGCTGGCCATCCAGTTCACAGGTTACCGTGTCTCTCAATGGCGATAAATTAAAGGATGTGTTGGGCAGGAAAATAGATGTCGACGGGGATAAAGCCCCTGGAGGCACAAAAACTTGGAACTTCTCAACCATTGCAACCGTGGGTGCAGATGCGAGTACATCCGTGGAAGGATGGGTATTGGACTCAGACTCGGCTAAAGAAGATCAACCCATAGTCGGTGCAGTCATATCTATCCCGGGAAACGAGGAGGAAATGACCGTCATTACGGATGAAAATGGCTACTTCAAATTACAACCCGCACCCGTGGGTCGATTCTTTGTAAATGTTGATGGTAGATTGGTTGGAGGAGATGCCAACGAAACCGTTTCTGAAGAACGATGGAAAGACCGTGACTACTATGCATTCGTGGGAAAAGCATGGGAATCAATTCCGGGGAAAACCACCCCCGCCACTCTCTATGGTGAATATGAGTCGAATGGTTCTTACACTCCCGATTCGAGAGATGGTAAAATTTATCTCCCTCTCATCAAAAAAGGTGCACTCGTGGAAGTCAGTCCCACCGAAGAAACACCCATTGCCTTTGCCGAAGGTTACCTAGAGGAAGCAACCGAAGAAGAGAAAGAATTACTTTCTGCTACCTCGCTCACCATTCCAGCCGGTGCCTTGGTTTCGGATGATGGAACAACAGGGGGAAGTATTGGTATTGCCCCCGTCTCTCCCGACCGGCTACCTGAACCCCTGCCTGCTGGCCTTAATCTTCCTGTAGTCATTACCATTCAGACAGATGGAGCAACTAATTTTGATGTACCCATCCCAGCGACCTTCCCTAATGTTGACCAGCTTCCACCCGGTTCGAAATCTGCACTTTGGAGCTTTGACCACGATAAGGGAAAATGGGAAATTGCTGGCCCGATGACCGTAAGTGATGATGGAAAATTCATCGCCACCGACACGGGCGTTGGTATCCGTCAACCCGGTTGGCACGGATCTGCTCCCGGGGCTCAAATTTTTGGAAAAGGTGCATTTTGCGGAAATTCATTGGAGGAAATTGATCAAGCCGCATCCAAAGCAACCACACAATCCATGCAGGCAACGGAGAAAGAGTTGGTTAAAGTCGGTCGTATTGCATCCGGACTCGAGGAATCGCTCTTCCTTGCTGATCGTGCATGGCCTTGGAGAACAACACCGGCTCAATTCGTTTACTTTGGCAAACAATATATCAAGAATCCATCCACTGAAAATTATACTCCCATTTTGGGACTGCAGGAAAGTGTTCGCTCACTTACCTTTCAAAAGAATAACGCTCTCAGTGCTACAGAACTGTGGAAAGAACAGACCTTTTGGGACACCCTATCCACCCGCTCAACAATTATTAAGGATGCCGCACTTCATTGTGCACATGAAAATGGCACACAGTCCACCAAGGATTCAGTAAACGCTGCCTTCACCACCTTTTCCGCAGAATGGCCAAAGCTCAAAGCAAACATTCAGGATCAGCTCACCAGCTTTGACACTTTTGCCCTTTCTACCGATGCACTCAACCAGGCTTTATCAGCACCAACCATTGACCTGGACGCACTATCCACCGCACTAACAACCTACGAAAAAGACTACAACTCACTGAGTGGTGGAAAAAACCGGCTTGATAAACTCGCCCTTCGCCTGCTCAAATCCTGGCATCAATTTCTCGACGATTCCCTGAGGAATAACCTGACACTCTACAAAGGCGAATCTTTCGTTTTTCTTAAAAGAATCGGCTCAGATGCAGAGGAACAGGGCACTCCTCCGATCACCGCTCAACGCATTCGAGTTGGAAAAGGAGGGGCTTACGATGCGATCATTCGCCCGGACAGTGTCTATGAAGCTTGGATGCTCGAACCAGGCAACTTGCAAATTGGAGGTTTACTCTTCGTTTCACCCTCCAATGGTGGAAACCGTGAAGTTGCCCCGATCTCTCTCTGTCCCGATGATGAGGGTGACTCAGACTTTGACTTTCTCTCCGACCGGGGCGAACGGATTGTCGGTACCGATGTATCCAACATGGACACGGACGGAGATTTCCTCCGCGATGGTTTGGAAATCCTTAATGGATCTGACCCCAATGGTGGAAACCCTGTCTTTACCGGCGTGATTGCCTCTGCCCCCTCCTCCACCGGTGGACACTCGAATTTGGTCCTCGCTGAGGACGACCTCATTTTCCTTGGTAATGGAAAAAATGGAATCGACTGCTTCGATATTGGCTCTGGCATCCAGCCCTCCCTTCTTTCTTCTGTTAATACTCCCGGAGATGTTCGTAAACTAACCTACTCCAATAATTTACTCGCTATTGCAGACGGGTCTGCCGGAGCGACAGTTATCGACTATTCCGACTCCAGTTCTCCAAAACTGATTGCTACTCATTCCACCAACTCTCCCGTTACCTCGGTTGCACTGGGTGGAGGGATTCTTTTCGCAGGTCTCGAAAATGGCACTATTGTAAGCATGGATGCAAGAAATGGATTTATTATTGACCAAGTATCCTACGCCGAATCCGGGAAACATCGGCAAATCGATGACCTTGTTCTCTTTAACGGAATATTATATGCTGCAGTTGACGCACCGTGGTACTGGACTTGGGGTTCTTGGAGAAGTTTTCTTAAATCTATTCCTGTTCGAAATGGGACTTTTCATTTCGTTAATGGTGAGCTTTCTCCCGATTCTTTTTCTGAAGAATGCTTTGGCTATCGACCGTACAAAGCGGGAAGAAGACTTTTCATTGGCGAGGACTATGCTTACATAACTGACCTAGAGGGCTTTAACTACATAACGCTCTCTAATCAAAAGGTAAAAAAAGAAGAAACCGCTTCAATCGGTTGGAGAAGGTTTATAGGTAACGGCTCAGGTTTGTCATTATCCGTTGAAGGTGCAACATATCGAGATCCAGGGAACCTTAGTCTCTACACTGTTGATGCAAATGGCTCATTCCTTCGCCCGGGGGGATACCTGGAAAACTTTGAAGCCACTTTTAATACACCGGGAGATGCTCGTGATGTTGCGGTTTACAACGGTTTGGCCTATATTGCTGATGGTTCGTCCGGTCTACAAGTAGTCGCATACCGTTCCTACGAGGTTGGGGATGTTCCCCCAGAGCTCGAACTCCGCACCAACGATCTGAATGGGTCGGCCGAAGAAGGATCCGTCTTTAATCTCCGTGCCCTCGTATCCGATGATATTCAGGTGAAAAATGTCGACTTCCTGATCAATGGAGAACGCGTAAAAGTGGACGGCGGGTATCCATTTTCACTCGCTTACAAAGTACCTCTCTTGAAAAACGCCCAAAGCTTTACCGCTCAGGTAATTGCCCGTGACACCGGGGGCAATGAGGTGTCCACTGAGGTCATGACTTACACGATCACCGAAGACGCCACCCCACCGGTAATCGCTGCGATCTTCCCCGTAGCCAACAGCGTTATCCTTGCCAATGAACCGGTACTCATTCTTTTCTCCGAAGACCTCGATCCTGCAAGCGTGGCCAATTCGCTCGTTCTTGAACAGGTATCAGAGAACGGTGCTCCCTCCCCTCTCTCCCTTTCTGATATTTCCTATGATGAAACACTCTTTGGTATCCGGGCCACCCTGCCCGATTACCTTGCCCCGGGTAACTATCGCCTAACCGTTAACACCTCCGTTACCGACCTTGCCGGCAATGCTCTGGGTGCTCCAAAATCCCAGCCTTACCATGGCCCCTCCGAAATCAAAGGAACCGTCTGGTTTGACGGCAACCACGACGGTCTGCGTTTATCCGGAGAATCCCTCCTCGAAGGCTGGTCCGTCTTCCTCGACCTCGACTTCAATGGCGAACTCACCGAGGGCGAACCCCTCACCACCACCGATTCCGCTGGAGCCTACACCTTCACCAACCTCCTCCCCGGTGCCTATTCCGTCACTGAAATTATCCCTCATAAATGGGCCCAAACTTATCCCAATAATGCACTGGCTGATGAAATGGCCCCCACCCGCGCATTTGATTTGAAAGGATTCAATTGGGGTGGAAACGGAAACGAACAGGGAATGCCAACTTCTAACTTGGAAACACATATTATAGACCGCAGCGGCAAACATTACTCCATAATCAGCTCGGATCAACAGGGTGGATTTTCCCTCAATCAATACAGTGCAGGCGGACAGCTCCTCATATCCAAAGAACTTTCCTTCCCCACAAATTACAACTCCTCTTTAACCCCATCCCTCAGCCAAGGGGAAAGCGGTCCTATTCTCTATGCCAGTGGCACATTTAATTACAATGCCAATTCAAACACCAACCTGTTCGAATCCACTCCGCTCCAACTGGGCAACCTCGAAGTCAATGCCTCACACGATTTACCCCTTGCCTACTCCTTGGACTCCGTAATGGATACGGTTTCATCAATCGGACTGAATAAGGTCGATGTCAACGCCAGCGTGATGGCTGCAACTTCACACATCTCCCCGGACGGTTCGTTTTATTTCTCCGCCCTCTTCGATGGTAATATCGAAGTCAATGGCACCACTGTAAACGAAACCCTTGATGGTAATTACTCCCTCCTTTTTGCCAAGGCCAGTTCAACACTCCAACTCGAATTTGCCACCGCTCATGCCCTTACCGAAAACTTTCACTCCAATTTATCAAATTCCTGGCGGGCCCCCGCACTTAATTCTGGACCGATCTCGAAGACCCGTAACGCAGTAAGCATTTGGTTTGATTCCTATCAGGCAGGTTATCTATTCGAATCCAATGGCACCCTGGTCAAATCATTGGACAACGAAGGAACTTTTAACAAAGAAAACTTAACCGAGCAGGCACAGGCTGGCTTCATATCCGGTTGGTCAATCTACACCGAAATGAATGGATCTTTTGACACCATGGATATCCATGCCATTCGCTTTGGCACCGACGGAGCAATCCTCAGTGAACTCGAGTTTAAAAGTGCAAACTATAACTTTAATTACGCGGATTTAGGACAGGGCAATCTCTCTCTCTCAATTAGCCAACGCATTCCATCCCCTGCCAATCCACATCCCTACAGAAATTCCTACAGTTACGAAAATCAGATGATTTTCCTCGATGCCCAGCAGGACCAGCCTGCCTGGTCGGTCAAAATCGATAAATTTGGCTTCTCCAACCAGTCTGAGTTCTATCCTTCAGTAATCCCCTCATCCTCTGCAAACTCAAGTCTCTGGATGCATGAAAATCTTTGGGAATATTCCTACTCAGGCAACTCCGCAAACAAGCAAATTCTGGCCACCTCCCCGGTCAACATCGACCGCTTCGATCTGCCTGGCAGGAATAGCTCGAATTCCTACCGAAGCTACAATTACCCCTACATTTCAAAAATCGAGCAAAATGGGCGGACCCGTATCGGCTCGCCAATCGATTTATCTGAACAACCCGACGTCAACTTCAGCGTATATAAAATTTTACCCGTTGGCGAAAACGATGGTGCCTGGGTTATTGGATCACTTAGCTTGTCTTACTATAATGAACCTTGGCAAGGTATGAACGGAATCCCTCAACAATACTCCCTCAAAATTGGTGCCTCCACCCTCGATCTTAATTCATCCACCACCCTCGCCATTCGGATTGGCGGGTCAGCATCGAGTAACCATCTGATCGATCTGCCCACCGCGAGCACCCTGAACGAGATCAACTTTGGCAACGCTCTCCCCCTCGAGGAACGTAAGCAAATCTCTCGCTTTGGCGGATCACAGGATGATCAGGTACGCGGGGTGGTCACCGACAGTGCGGGGAATGCTTATGTGGCTGGCTCCGTATCCGGACTGGCCGATTTTGATGGCACATCCCTCTCCACTGACGGGCAGAATGATGCCCTGCTTGCCAAGTACGCACCCGGTGGAAAACTCCTCTGGGTTAAAAATATTGGAGGCGATTCCAATGATCTCGCCCACTCCATCGCACCGGACGGTACGGGGGGAGCTTTTGCCACCGGCACCTTTGAAGGCACCGTCCAGTTTGATTCCCACACCCTCGTTTCGCAGGGCGGACGGGATGGTTTCATTATTCGCCTCGATGAAAACGGCACCACCCGCTGGGCCACCTCCTTTGGCGGAACCAAGGACGAACAGGCTTATGCCCTGCACTTTGATGAAACCAACAGCACCGCCCGGCTCTATATCGGCGGAGCATTCGAAGGAACCGCCGCGTTTGGCTCCTTCTATCTCACCGCCGGGGGTCCACGGGCCAACGGGTACCTCGCAGAAGTTGACCCTGTAAATGGAAAAATCCTTCGGGCCACCGCCCTCAGCTCATCGAGTCAGTCTATCGTTCGAGGAATCACCGTGGACAGCAAGGGACGGGTCGTGGCCACCGGAGAATTTGCCGACAATCTATCCCTGCGCGATCTCACCTCCGGACCGGTTCAGGACCTTCGTACCCATGCCTCCATGAACGGCGACCTCTCCGGATTAACTGCGGATTTTAATGCGACCTTTGTTTCCGACCGTGCAGGCTTTGCTCATTCCGCCCTCTCCCTCAGCTCCGGGAACACCCTCACCTTTCCCGAATGGACTGCTCCCGTGATCATCCCCCCTGCCCTCGAGCCGGAAACTGGGGTTCTTTCGTTTGATGAAGGAAAAGATTTTCCCGATTTCCACACAAAATTGACCAGCGAGATTGACGAAGGAAATCAATCCTCACGCTACCATTTCCTCAAGGGCTTTCATGCACTGCTCAATATCGTGGAATCTGACTCCGCTCATTCACTCAAGCAATTCGCAGTCGATCTCGGGCTCGACCAGTCAATCCTCTCACTCGCTCTCTCCGATGCTCCCCTCGCAGGCACCTACGATTTTAGCCTCGACCCCGATTTTCAAACCGGTCGATTAGCTGAATTTGTGGAGCACTCCCTTATTCCTGACCTATCCGCAGTCGACTCCAGCTTCGCACTGGTGACCGAAACCGTAACCCTTGAATCCAGCATGACCGGACTCGAGGAAAACCTCGTGATCGATCCCACCGACATTCATGTCCTCCGAACCATCGTAAACACACTCGCCTCAATCTCCGCCATTCAATCAGGATACGACTGGGACTTGCGGGCCGGGTACATCCAGGAAATTGATCAGGAGATCACCAGTCCAACTATTGAAGAAATCCGCACAAAATATCCAAATCTTCTCGGTATTCGTGATGATGCTCAACTAGCCAAAGCAAAAACCTTCCTCAAATCTGCGATTGAAAACTACCGACTCGCTTCCCCCAAGCTCCGGACTGCTGGTCGTTTTTCCACCCCGCAATCCGGAGAACTTGACTTTTTATTTGTGCTCGATCAGGACGACTTTGCAGAGGAGGCGCAGTTTACCTCCGACATGGACGAGCTCTACCTCGCCCTCGATAATCTACACGAAGTTATCGATAGTGATACCAACCAAACTGAGACCAAGATCGACCTCAGTCAATTTTTTGCCGGCGGGCTCAACCTCCCCAAACTGCTCCCCACCAGTATTGGGGACGAATTTGCCAGCGATCAACTGACCGACCCCACTCTGGGCGGAATCCTTCCCCTCGAGAACAACCAGACTGAACTCACCTTAGATATTAAGGAATCTCTCGACCTGAAAATCTTTGACCCCAACGCTCCGGTCATTGTCAACACCCCCACCCCACCCACCCCCCAA
>ERZ807291.1935-NODE-1935-length-32423-cov-5.509238_pt1 | contig 32423 bp, 29 predicted proteins | sample MGYA00521257_ERZ807291 | MGnify/ENA primary metagenome ERZ807291 (study PRJEB31413, sample SAMN03169783) | marine metagenome | biome: Marine; feature: Water; material: Subsurface seawater | place: North Sea | collected 2011-04-28 | depth 1 m m ...
AATACCGCAAAGAAATATACTTGGAAAAAAAGATGTTTAATTATTGAAAATTTTTTTAATGAATGCAAAAAATAAAATTTTAATTACAGGGACATCTGGTTTTGTCGGATTTCATGTGGCATCTTATTTCCTGAATAAAGACTACATTGTTTATGGTGTTGATAATCATAATAATTATTATGACATAAAACTTAAAATTAAAAGATGCAACCTACTCAAAAAATATAAAAAATTTTTCTTTATAAAAGATGACATTCAAAACAAGAGCTTCTCTTCTTTATTAGGAAAAATAAAACCAGATGTCATAATTCATTTAGCTGCACAAGCAGGAGTTAGATTTAGTTATAAAAACCCATTTAAATACATAGATTATAATATAACTGGTTTCCTTAATTTATTAGAAAGTATGAAAAAATATAAATTAAATAATTTAATTTATGCATCATCAAGTTCTATATATGGCAATGTTAAAAAATATCCTATTAAAGAGAATTTTGAATTTAATCCAGAAAATTTCTATGGTCTTACAAAAGTTTTTAATGAAAAATTAGTAGATGTATATCTTAAAAATTATCAAATTAATTCGGTCGGCCTCAGAATGTTCACAGTTTATGGTGAGCTTGGTCGCCCTGATATGTTCATACCTAAAATAATCAATAATCTTAAAACTAGAAAATTTATTCAACTTTATAATAATGGTAACCACTATAGAGATTTTACTTATGTTGGCGATGTCAGCAAAATTATATTTAAATTATCTAATGCTAATTTTCTTAAAAATAAAAAAAATTTAATACTAAATATTTGTTCGGGTAAATCTATTTCTATAATAAAAATTATTAAACTTATTTCACAATCTATTAATATAAAACCTTTAGTAAAAAAACTTTCCTTCCAAAAAGGTGACATGCTTAAAACTCATGGAAATAATAAAAAATTAATTTTTTTAATTGGAAAATTTAACTTCACCGATATAACTAAAGGAATTAAAAAAACTTTAGATTTTAAATCTTTTTAATTTTATATTTTGTGGGTGTTAATGATTTTATTACAAGTTTTTTATGCTGTTTTTGAAATAACTTTAAAGTATTGTCCGTTTCTTTTTTTTGCACTACATTGTCGCTATATCCATCTAGACCTGCAAAAATAATATTCTGTACACCTCCTGCTATAGCAATGCAAAGTGCATAAGAGAGGGCTAAAAAATTAGGAATAACGCAATAATTTTTATTTACTTCTATTTTGTCAGCTTTAACAACTGCCCCATAATCATAGCTTGTGTTAATTTTTTGTTTAGAAAAAATTTTTTTTGGTATCATGGAAAACGGTGCAATTATTCTAGCTTTTTTATTTTTTAAATTATTAAATTCTATAAAAATTCTTGATGGATTGCACATGGTGATAAAATCAATTCTTTTTATTCTGCTATTTTTTAATTCATTTAAAGAAAGAATGATTGGATTTTCTTTTTTAATAAATATGTTAATCTTTTTTGTATTTTTATATAATTCTTCCCCATTTGCTAAAATTAAAATTTTACGCTTTTTAAAATTACCTGGGAACCATTTACCTTTTGGTTTTCCTACATAAAATTTCGTTGAAAAATTTAATTTAGTAGGATTAAAAGATTTAGCATCTATATCTTTTAAAATATCAATTGCTAGAAGTATCTGATTATGGTCATATCGATTACCTTCTAACATTTTTTGTATATATGTTGGGTGTATCTTGTATTTAGCTGAGAGATAATAAAAATGATTTGTTCCCCAATTATATTTTTTTTTAAGTTCAAAAAAATGTTTTTCAATTAAATTTGAAATTTCATAAATAGAACTTCTATTTACTAGAGACAATATATTTTCTGTTTTTACGTTCCCTGGACCTCTGCCCATTCCTAATACAGTACTATCTATAAATGTAGCACCTTCTTCAATGGCTACTTTTGAGTTTTCAAGCGCCAGACTTTGATTGTCATGCGCATGTATACCAATTGGTTTTTTCCAATATTTTTTAATTAAGTTAATAATTTTTTTAGTTTGTGTTAATTCTAATGAGCCTAAGCTATCTGCAAAATAAAAAACATCTACAAAACTTTTATCTATTTTCTTAAAAATATCTTTAATTTTTTTAAACTTGATTTCAGAAATTTGCATCAAATTTAATCCCACCATGTATTTCTTTTTTTTTAAAATTTTAGCTATTAAAATTGTTTTATCTAGCTCCTCTAAGTGGAATGCTAATCTTACAAGTTTAATCCTTTCTTTTTTTTTATGATGAAATGCAGAGTTAATATTTTTAATAATTTCTTCATTATTATCTCCAGTATCTGAAACATTTAGCATTACAGCTAATTTTAAGCTTTTTTTTATCTCAAAATTTTTTAATATTTTTTCTGAAATATAAGCAAAGGGACCTTTAGTCTTATTCTTTTCAAAAAAACAGAAACCTATTTCAACAAAATCTATTTTACTTTTAGCCATAACATTTAGATAATCTTGGACTAAATTATTATCAAATTTCCAAATATTATAATAACCACCGTCTCTTAGTGTGCAGTCTAGTAAGTTTATTTTATTCATAAGTTAAAATTTTATTATCTTTTATTTCTATTATCTGATCAACAAATTTTGTTATTTCTTTTGAGTGAGATACTATAATAATTATTTTATCATTTTTGAGCAATTTTATGTTTTCGTAAATTTTTTTTTCAGTTAATTGATCTAATGATGAAGTTGGTTCGTCGAATATCATCAATTGAGACTCATTGTATATTGACCTAGCAATACCCAACCTTTGTAACTGCCCTCCCGACAACCTTGAAGCATTTTCTCCAATTTTTGTGTATGTTTTTTTGGGTAAATTATCGACAAAACTTTCAAGTTGAGCAAGTTTAATGGCTGAATTCAATAGATTTTCTGATATCTTTGTATCATCTTCCTCTAATGCTATGTTAGATCTTATACTACTATCTAAAAGATAAATTTTTTGAGGAACAAATGAATAAAATCTATTTTTTATTTTTTGCAGGTCATATTTATCGTTTATTAAAATTTGACCACTTGTTGGGATCAATAATTTTAGTAAAAGATTCGTCAAAGTTGTTTTTCCTGATCCAGTTTCTCCAACGATGCAATAACATTTTCCAATTTCAAGTTTTAGATTTAACTTTTGAATAATTTCTTTTTTATTATTCAAATAATTAAATGAAACTTCTTTAAACTCAATTTTATTTAATTTAAATGAATTAACTAAAGTTTCATCACCTTGATCTACGGAGGGTTTGAGTAAAATTTGATTAAATTCATTATGTAAAACTTCAATTGAAATTTTGTTTGATCTTATAGTTTGCAATTGACCTAAAATTTTAGAAAAAGTAGGTAACAATTTTAACCCAGCAGCCATAAAAGCAACAATTGTGGGCAACATAGAATTGAGAGTATTTTCTGAAAATCTTATATAAATTATAACAACTGATATCAAGAATATAAAAGATACTTCAAATGTAGACTTTGGATACATTCTAATAATATTTGTTTTAATTGATGAATAAATATTTTTTCTTAAATTTTTTATATGTTGGTCAACAAATTTTTCCTCTTTTTCATAAGTTTTAATTTCTTTTATGCTTCCAATGGTTTCCATTAGATTTTGCAAGACTTTCCTGGCAGTTTCCATTCTTTCTTTTGACCATTTTTTTAAATTAGTTTTAGATAAAAAATATAAAATAAAAGAAATCGTGAAAAAAAACACAAAGATTATAGATGTATAAAAAAAGTTTAGTCTCAATAACAAAAGTATTAATACTAAAGATAGAATTACGTCTACAATTAATCCTAAATAAGCAACAAGATAATGAGAAAAATTTTGACATTCATTTTCAATATTTTTTATATGTATTGACGAATTTATATTTAAATACTGTTCATAAGGCATTTTTAAGTAATATTTTAATAATTTGCTAGAAAGGTCTAAATGAACCTTTCCAGAAAATTTCATTTGCCAATGGCTCAAGTATATTATTAATAAATTTTTTGAAATAAAAATAAAGATTAGTATCCCTATTAATAGTAAAAAATTTTTATCATTAAAAAAAAATTCAAAAATAAAAAATGAAGAATTATTATTTGTTATGAATGAAATTATTGGAATTAATATTGTAATTCCTAATAGTTCTAAAAAAATTAATAGCAGACTGAATGATGAAAAATAAATTAATGGTTTTGTTTTTTGTTTTCCTATTAAATTTAGTACTTTTTTAAAATCTTTAAACATTTATAAAGTATATCCGTCATCAATGACTATATCCTGGCCAGTAATTTTTGATGATTCATCAGATATTAAAAATTTTACTACTCCAGAAAGGTCATTTTTACTTAACATGCTTTTATTTGCTGTGTATTTTTTATATTTCTTTATAAATTTAGGATTTTGATAATCAAAAACGCCTCCAGGACTTACGCAATTAATTCGAATTTTTTTATTTAAATATTCTTTAGCCAGAAATTTACTCATAGTAATAATTGAGTTTTTGGCTATTGCATATTGCATTGGCATAGACATTTTTGTTCCCTCATAAACCTCAAATCTTGGAATATAAGAACCGTAAATAGACCCAAAATTGACTATTACACCTCCCTCTTTTTTTTTAAAATAATTAATAAAAATCTTATTAATATTATAATACGCCTTAAGATGGTTATTTAAATCTTTTGAAAACTGCTCATATGAAAGTGTTAAAGAATTTTTTTTTTGCTTAATATCTACTTTTGGATATACGGATATAATTACAGCATGTATAGATTTATTCTTTTTTATTATTAAATCAATTTTTTTTTTTGACTCTTCATAATTATTTACATCTACAATAAAATCTGTTTTTTTATTGGCAATTTTATCTAAACCTATAACTTTATATTTTTTTGACAGCTCTAGACTTAAAGTATTTCCAATTAGACCAGATGAACCAAGAATTATAATTTTTTTTTTCACCTTAATTAAATTTTCTCAATATTGGCTTTACAATATGTTCTTTAAGATATTTTTTAAGATCGGCGTTCATTATTTTTTTATCCCGTAAGTCTTTTGAAGGTTGAATGTTTGATTTCTCCCTTTAAAGGAAATTTTCCATTTCTTAAACAAGTTTGAATTTTACTAAATACATTATCTACTTCTTTTAAATATTTATTAATAATCTTATCATTATAAGCAAAGCTTGTAGCAACTTGAGCACCCGCCAAAAAACCTTTTTTGAGCATCTCTTGAGTAAAATAAGTTAAAATTTCAAGGCTGTTTGGATAATCAAATTTTAAATATGGAATTGAGTCTTGCCCACTTATAGAAATTTTAACTTTATTTTTTTTTGAAATTTTAATCCATCCTTTTTTAATTTTATTTCCATAGTTTGATATTAATCTATTAATGTTAAGTTGCTTTAATTTTTTAAGAGTAACTTTTGCTGCAATAAATCCTAATCTATCCGTCCACATTGTAGAACTAATGAATGTTTCTTGAGCAACTTGCATTATATCTTTTTTACCAATAATTGCAGAAATTGGATATCCGTTTCCAATAGATTTTCCAAAAATAGCCATGTCAGGAGTTACTTTTAGTTTTAAGTGTAAACCACCATAATTATCTTTAAAACCTGAGGTAATTTCATCAAAAATTAGTATAGCTTTATTTTTTTTTGCTATTGATTTTACTTGTCTCAAAAAATTATGACTAGGTTTCACCCCTCTCATCGGTTCCATTATAATAATTCCTATATTATTATTATTATTTTTAAAAAGTTTCTTAAATGAAGCAATATCATTATATAAAAAAGGTTTAATTGAATTTTTAAATGAATTTGAAACTCCTTTAGCTTTTAATCCAGGAAGTAACTGTTTATCTAAATTTTTTGAACCATTCATATTTGTTGCTAAATACCAATCATGCCACCCATGATAACCGCAGAAAGCAATATTATTTTTATTTGTATATGCTCTAGCAATTCTTATTGCCACCATACAGGCTTCACCACCGGATTTACAAAATTTTGCCATTCCTGACCATTTATGAATATTTAATAACTCTTCTGCTAATTCTACTTCTTCAACAGCATTTAGAGTACACATCGATCCGCTTTCAAGTCCTTTTATTAATGCCCTATTAATATATTCATTTGAATAACCTAAAACACAAGAAGTAACGCCCATTCCTGCAAAATCATAATAAACTTTATTGTTTAAGTCCCAAACTTTACAACCTTTAGCTTTTTTATAATATGTTGGCCACAATCCTGGTAGAAACATCTCACTTCTTTTAGATAGCAGTTGATTGCCTCCTGGGATAATTTTTTTAGCTTTTTTTAAAAGTTCTTGTCCTTTATTCATCTTTTTAAACCCTTAAGTTTTTTCAAATTTCTTACATAAAAATTTGCTAAATTAAAATCATCAATATCATCAATTTCTAAAGATTTCCATTTATCTACCTTGTAAGCTTGGGTTTTTTCATGATAAAAAGTTTTCTTTTTAAGTAATACCGAAGTTTTTGAAATATAAATTGAACCCTCTAAATAATAAAGTGGTTTTATATTCTGTCTTCTCACATATAATTTTTTCTGATTTTTTAGATATGGAATCAATATATTTTTTTTATTTAATGAGTATAAAAATGAAGGATGTTGATTGATTATGCTGGTAACGCTTACCATTGATACAATTTTATTTTTTATCACTTTTTTAATACATGAATTGATATCTTTATAATTTCTTAGTGGGGAAGTAGGTTCTAATAATAAAACATAATCAAAAGAAATTTCTTTTTTTTTATAAAAATTAACAGCATGCTCTAAAACACTAAAGGTGCTAGATTTATCTGTTGCAAGCTTTTTTGGTCTTATAAATGGAATTTTTGCACCAAATTTTTTAGCTATATTTGAAATTTGAATAGAGTCGGTGCTCACTATTATTTCATCAATTAATCTACATTTTTTTGCAGTTAAGATTGACCATGCAATTAAAGGTATATTTCCCAACTTCTTTATATTCTTATTTTTTAGTCCCTTGCTATTTTTTCTGGCTGGAATTACACAAAGAATCTTTGGCTTATTAATCATTATTAATCATTTTTTGCACTTTATTAAATTTTTTGTGGTCACCAATATCAATTAAAGTTTCATGGATTTTAAAAAAACCAATTTTTCTTTTTTGAATTTTATTAATAAAGGTATCCATGTCACAATATTTATTTTTTGGGATATATTTTAGTAAGCTTGGATTTATCACATATATTCCAGAGTTTACATCAAAATTAAAAATGGGTTTTTCTGTTATTATTTTTTTTTTAATTTTCTTGTAATTTATAACTCCATATGGAATTTGTACAGAATAATTGTTAACACAAATCGTCATTTCGTTTTTTTGACTATTATGATAGCTTATCAAGTTTTCAAATTTTAAGGATGTGTATATATCTCCATTAATTAATAAAATAGGTTCTTTAATTTTATTTTTTAATAATGACAACGATCCAATGGTCCCTAAAGGTTTTTTTTCAATAAGATATTTAATTTTTAGCTGTAAACGTTTCCCATCATCAAAAAAATTAATTATTTTATTTTTAAGATAGTTTACTGAAATATTTATATTCACAAAATTAGATGATTTTAATGAATAAATTATAGTCTCCAAAAGAGGCCTACCACCTACCTGTAACATTGGCTTGGGGTAATTATTTGTCAAGGGTAACAATCTTTTCCCCATTCCTCCTGCCATTATCACTACTTCATTTTTTAATAAAATTTCTTCAAAAAAATCTTTTTTTAAATGTAAACCTATAAATAAATTCTTTCTATCAACTACAGGGATATATAGTAAGGAATCATCTTTCATATATTTCTTTTTTACTACATGCTTCAATGTATCTTCAAAACAATAAGTAAAATTCTTATTATAGAATTGATTTATAGGTTTTAAAAAATCTGAAGATTTTAAGATAGCTCTTCTTAAGTCACCATCTGTCATAACACCCAAAAGTTTTTTAGATTTATTTAGAATTAAACATATCTTATGTTCTGAATTATTTAGACACTTGATTGCATGAATTATAGTGGCATCATCACTTAATATATTTTTTCTTAACTTGTTTATATAAATCATTTTTTTATTATATAATTGCCAATCACAAGGGTATCTAACCCACAAGAAAAGAAAGTCCTTATTGCATCTTTTGGAGAACAAACTATTGGCTCTCCATTTAAATTAAATGAGGTATTCAATAAGACGGGTACATTAGTGATTTTATTAAAATTAGATATTAATTCATAAAATTTTAAATTTGATTTTTTTGTCACAGTTTGAACTCTAGCTGTACCATCAACATGTGTAACTGCAGGAATTATTTTTTTCCAATTTTTTCGTACTTTAACTGCTTTTTCCATAAAATAAATTTTTTCATTCTTTTTTAAATCAAAAATTTTATGTGCATAATCACCTAAAACTGATGGAGCAAATGGTCTAAAACCCTCTCTAAATTTTATAGCTCTATTAACTATATCTTTCATTTTTTCATCGCGTGGATCAGCAAGGATTGCTCTGTTACCTAATGATCTATGTGAAAACTCCATTCGTCCCTGAAACCAACCTATTAATTTACCATTAGCTAGCATTTCTGCTGTAATTTCAGAAACATTGTTTTTTGCATTAATAAAATTTAGATTTGATTTAATGAGTTCTTTTTTTATTTCTAAATCAGTAAACTCAGGCCCAAAATAATTTTCTTTTTCATGATAAATTTTTCTAGTTGCTTTTTTATTAAATTTAAAATTCGCTAAATATGTTGCTCCAATCGAGACTCCTAGGTCATCCGGGTAAGCTGGTATATAATTATTTTTATAAATTTTACTTTTATTTAGCAAGCCATTAAAAACACAATTCATTGCCGCACCTCCAGCTAACACGATGTTATTATTTTTAGGGCCTGTTTTCTTTAATTTTACTAATAAATGAAAAACTATTTTTTCAAAAGATCTTTGCATAGCCGCTGCAATTTGATTGTGTCTTTTTGTTATTTTGCTTTCTTTTTTACGTGGTTCACCGAATAATTTAGTAAATTTAGTTGTAAAAAAAAATTTTCTTCTATCAAAAGTATAAAAATCAAAATAACTAAGATCTAATTCAAATCCATCTTTTGTTAAATTGAATAATTTATTTACTTTATCGTCATAAATATTTTTTTTCGTTTCATATGATGCTAATGCCATAACCTTCCATTCATCTGAATCTGGTTTAAATCCTAGAAAATTTGTAAATGAGCCATAGTATAAACCCACTGAATGAGGATACTTTACAGAGCCATGTTTCGTTATTTTTTTTTCATTACCAGTTCCTAAAAAGCATGTATCAATTTCTCCATGACCATCAATAGTCAATATATCTGTTTTTTTAAATGGAGATGTAAAAAAAGCTGACGCTGCATGACATTCGTGATGATTCAAATAAACTATTTTTTGATTCTTGAAACTAATTATAATTTCTTCAGCAGGTTCCGAATTTAACATTCTCATTATGTTTATTGGGATGTTTGAAAGCATCTCACCTCTCCATCTCAAATCATTCGTCCACCTTGATGAGGCATCATTTATATTATGTGATGGATTCCATGGAACTACAATTAAATCTATATTGTCTAATTTTAAATTTGCTTTTTTTAAACACCAATCTATTGCTTTAAAAGGAAAAGCAGTACTCATTTTAATTCTATTAAATCTTTCCTCAGGAGAGGCGGCCACTATTTTTCCATCTATCATTAGTGCCGCTGATGAAATGTGTGTATAGGGATAAATTGAAAGAATTTTCATAATTAAATTTTTTGATCTATTTTATAGTTTTTCTTTGACTTTTTTCCTATTAAATTAAAATACTTAGATGGATTTATACCACCTGCAGGTCTTTTAATGCCTAAATTTACGTTCGAAAAAAGCTGACCTTGTTTAATATTTTTTTTTGCAACGATACTTTTTCGTGCTATGAGTATATTTTTAATCTCACATTTTTGTAGCACTTTTTTTCCATTGCCCATCATAGTTTCTAATTTTCTAATTTGTTTAACCATTTTTTTAAATTCAATTGGGTTTAATGACGCTTTATGATCAGGTCCTTTTAATCTCTTATTTAAAGTAATATGTTTTTCTATAACCTTAGCACCTAGTGATGCTGCTATTATAGGCGCTAAAATGCCTGCTGTATGATCCGAATAACCTACATTTAACTGAAATTCTTTCTCCAAAGTTTTAATAGCATTGAGATTTGCAAATTTATCATCTACTGGGTAATCAGTGACACAATGAAGTAAACAAAGTCTTTTTTTTAAAAATAATAATTTTTTTTTATCATTAATTATAATCCTACTTTTTTTAACTTTAAATACTTTTTTTTTAGCTATAAAGTTTAAAGTGTGTGCAATTTCTTCTAAATTAGACATACCAGTCGAAATAAATATATATTCTTTTTTAAGATTAATATTACTCAACATAAGAAAATTATTTATTTCACCTGATGGTATTTTAATTTCTTTGCATTTAAGATTTTTGGTTAAAAATAGATAATTTTCTTCATCAAAAGGGGAGGATAAAAAATTTATCTTATTTTTATTTGCAAAAGTTTTTAAAATAAAATAATCATTTTTTTTTAATTCTAAAGGTTTAAGTAGGTCTATTTGTCTTTGTTTTTTTTTTGTATTTTTAATTTGATAAGGTGCCATTTTTGCATTCTCTGTAACTAAATTATTTGCTTTCCAATTTTGAAATTTTACATAATCTGCTCCACAATTTTTTGCAATCTTAATCATTTTTTTGGCAATTTTAATTTTTCCATTATGGTTTACTCCTACTTCTGCAATAACTATAACTTTATTATGTTGCTTAATCATCAAAGTATTTAAAATCTGGTTTTACTTTTTTACTTAAAAATTTAATTTTATTTGCTATTTTTATGATAGCATTTTTTTTAAAATTTAAATTCTTTACAAAAACTTTTTTTCTAATTTTCTTTAATTTTTTAATTTCATTAATAATAGCGTTTCTATTTAATTTACAGGAGAAAATATTTGATGAGAGCTCACGTCCAGATTGCCTGTTTCCTATATTAATAACTGGAATACCAAAAGATGGGGCCTCTATTATTGCGCTAGAAGAATTTCCCAATACTGCATTTGCATGCTTCATAAGATTCAAATAATTTGTATTTCCAAGAGAACTAAAAAAAATAGAGTTATCATTTTTTTTTACAAATTTTTTCATTTCCTGATTAAACATTTTTCCATTCGGGTCGCCATTACTTCCTGTAAAAACTAAAAATAAATTTTTTAAATTTTTAAGCGATTCTAATAAGGTTCTAATTTGAGATGGGTAACTTTTATAATTATTAGTTTCAGGATGAAATGTGATCAAAATTATTTTTTTTTTTGTATTAATACCTAATTTAAGAAAAAGTTCTTTTTTACTCAAGTATGTTATATTTTTTACATTTTCAGCACCGATTGATCCGTAATTAAATATTTTTTTTTTATTTTCTCCTAAATGAATTACTCTATCTTTATATTTTATGTTTGTTGTGAAGTGATAATGGCTAAGTTTTGTAATGACATGTCTTATTGTATCATCAAATGATCCTATGGTTTTTTCCCCTCCATGCAAATGACAAATTTTAACATTTTGAAAAAAAGAAGTTATTGCAAATGACAAGACTTCATATCTGTCACCTAGTATTACTGCTAAATCAGGTTTTATTCTAATGATTATTTTTTTATATCTATTCAATGATTCTGATAAAAATTTAACAATATCAACATTATTATAATCAATCTTTGCTTTGCAGTTATATATCTTCTTAAATAATTTCCTGTTTATCTGTCTTAAAGTTTTACCTAAAGTTTTTTCTAAATGGTGCGGTCCTACTAATAAATAAATATCTACTTCTTTATATATTTGAGAAATAATTGGCTCTAAAAGTCCATAATCTGCTCTACTGCCTGTATAAAAAATAATTTTTTTTTTAGGCATTGTTTTTAAACGTTATATTTGTTATTTTTATAATGTTTTAAATTTTGAGGATTTTTAAACCATTCTATAGTTTTTTCTAAACCTTTATAAAATCCTGCTTTCTTAACAAACTTAGGTTTCCATTTTAAGATTTTTTTAGCTTTTGTGTTTTTTGATAATAATCTATCGACTTCACTTTTTTTTGGTCTTATTCTTTTTTTATCTAACTCTACTGTTATGTTGGTGCCAATAATTTTTGCTATCATTTTAACTGTTTCTTTAATTGTAAAATGCGATCCAGTTCCAAGGTTTATGACTTGCCCGACACATTTTTTGTTATTAATGGTTTTTAAAAATCCACTTACTGTATCTTGTGCCAGAGTAAAGTCTCTTGATGAGTCTAAATTACCTAATTTAATTTTTTTTTGCCCATTTAAAATTTGTGCAATAATTGTTGGAATTGCAGCTCGTTGTGATTGTCTTGGACCGTATGTATTAAAGGGTCTAATAATTGTTACAGGTAAAGCAAAACTTTTATAATAAGATAAGGCTAGCTGATCTGCAGCTACCTTACTTGCCGCATAAGGCGACTGTGCATTTAATGGGTGTTTTTCGTCGATTGGTATATATTGAGCTGATCCATAAACTTCACTAGTGGATGTAATTACTACTTTCTTACAATTGTTTACTCTAGCTGCTTCTAAAACATTTAGTGTGCCGATAACGTTAGTTGAAATATATGTTCTTGGCGACTGGTAGGAATATGGAATTGATATAAGTGCTGCTAAGTGAAATATTACATCACATTTTTTTGTTTCTTTTAAAATTAAATCTTGATCAACCACATCACCTATTACAACTTTTAATTTATTCTTTATTTTTTTAGGAAATGTATCTATCCAACCCCAAGTATTATCAATATTATAAGGCACTAATGCTTTTACGTGATAACCTTTTGAAACCAAACTTTCAACTAAGTGTGATCCTATAAAACCAGATGCACCTGTTACAAAAACTTTTTTCATTATTTTAAATAGTTGTTTTTTAGCTTAGCCATCTTTTTTATAAAATAATCACCATCACAATTAAATTCATTAAACTTTTTTAATTCAATTAAATAATTTTGGATTATATTTATTCTTTTTAATAATTTGCTGTTGTTATAAATAGTATTATTTTTTAATATTTCAATTTTTATATTAAAATTTTTATAAAATCTATTAATTTGCAAAGCCCTATGATTATTTGAGTTATTAGAGCAAAGTGTGCCTAGGTCTAATTGGTATACATTCTTATAAATATTGCTATTTAATAAATCAATAAAAGGTTTTTTTTTATTTTGATGAAAAAAACATTTAAAATTTGAAAGATGGTCAATTAATATAATTCTAAAAATAAGACGTAAAAAATAAGTTCTTTCATGAGACTCCATTTTTAAAAAGTTATGATTATTAAATAATTCGAAGAGATTATTTGTATTGATGGAATTTAGGTTGGTTAATCTTTTTAAGGATAGACTAATTAAATTTCTTGTATATTTGTTATGAGATAGTTGTAATACCTTAAATGCAGATATTACATCTTCTAAATCACCCCTTCCAACAAATACTAGTTTTGTTTTTAAAAAAAACATTGAAGTTCTTGGGTGTTTAAAAAAATTATATAAGGAAGAGAGAGTGGGAAAAAAATATTTAATATATTTAATAAAATTTATTCCTTTTATTTTTTTTAAAGTTCTTTTTTTTGATATTGAAAAGTCACTTAATGATAATGCATTAAATTTAGAATTAAATTTTTCCCTATCTAGATAAATTAATTTTACTTGATTAAATTTATTTTTTAATAAACCAATCGTAAAATTATGCTTAAAATAATCAAAACTATTATTCCACAGTACTATAAAAATAGTTTTGTTTAAGTTATTAAATTTTGTATTAAGAAAGTTTTTTAAATTATTTACATCAACAAAAATTTCACGTGAATTATTTTTTAATATTGTTTTTTCACTTAAAAATTCTATTTCATCTGATTTAAATAAATAATCAGCTAAAAAACAATAATTCAAAATTTTATTTTGTGGAGAATATATTGTAATTTTTTTTTTTAAAAAATTTTTATTCATAATTTTTTAATTTAATTTAGTTGATAAATGCTATCGTTAGATTTTTCTTTAAATACCCTTCTTCTTAAGAAAGTGCCGATTTTATTTTGCATTATTTAATTTTAAAAAATATTATTGATAAAAAAATTTATAGTTTACCTGAATTCTTATTGAAAAACTTAACGTACATTATTTTGTTAAAATGTCAAAACAGTTAATAATATTTACTCATAATTTTATCTTTTTTAATTAATTGCCTCAACACTTTTAAATCAGACTTGGTATCAAGACTAATTTGTGCTTTGGAAAATTTAACTGTCTTAATTTTTAAATCATTATCTAATATTCTTAAAAATTCATTTGGTTCTCTTTTTTCATTTTTAGAAATTTGCAATCTAACAAATTTTTCTAAAGAGTTTTTTTTAAAACCAACAGTAAAAACGACTTTAAGTCGATTATCATTTTTTGTTATATGAGAACTCGGTATATCCTCTCTAGAGCAATAAAGTAAATAACCCTTATTATCTATAACTGCTTTAAATACATTTTTCTGATTTATTTTTTTAAAGTCAGTAACTCCTATAAAAAATTCCTCCTTTTTATTTTTTTTAATTTCCAAGATCATTTTATCAATATTTTTTGGATCAATTAAAACTTCATCTCCTTGCACATTAATCAAATAATCATATTTCAATTTTTTTGATGCCTCAAAAATTCTTTCTGAGCCATTTCTGTGTTTTTTAGTTAATATTGATTTGCAATTAAACTTATTCGCAATTTCTTGAATTTCTTTAGAATCGGTAGCTATATATACATCACTTAGGTACTTCGAAAGACTTGTTCTTTTATACGTGTGAATAATAGCTGGAATTTTTTCTATTAATTTTAAAGCTTTGCCAGGCAACCTGGAAGATTGCAACCTTACTGGTAAAATTGCAATAAATCTCATAATTTTCGAGGAGTATATTTGTGGTATTCGTTTGGTGATATTTTTTTTATCTCAGAGCCTATTAAAATTTCAGATTTTCTAATTTCTTTTACAAAATTTTTAAACTCATTACTTCCCAGATTTAGAGCAACGCTATCAAAATGTCCCCATTTAACATCTTTAAATTTAACATGTTTTTCCAGCAGTTTTGCACCAGCAGCTATAGCCATTATACACCCAAGACTTCCCGGGTCATGACTTGAAAAGCCAGGTACAATCTTCTTATCATTTCTTGATAAAAAATCATAATTTTTAATAACAGCAATATTACAATCATCTAATCTTGCAGGATAAGAAGATGTACATTGTAATAAATAAATTTTTTCATTCTTTTTAAACATATTTAAAACATAACTTTGATACTTTTCATTTGTAAAACCAGTAGAAACAATAATCTTTTTTTTATAAAGCTTAGAAACTTCTTTGTGTAAATCTGAATGCCCTGACACAGTGGATGGAATTTTTATCATTGTGGGTTTGAATTTAAGAATATCATGAAAAGATTTAACATCTAGCACTGAGCAAAACCAATTTATGTTTATTTGTTTACAATATTTATCAAATTTATCAATTTCTTCCATACTGAGCTCTAAACCCATTCTATAATCTTTGAATGTTTTTCCAAACTGTGAGAAATAAGGATTTTTTAATTCTTGTGGAGAGTAAAAATTTATCACATCTCTTTTTTGAATTTTGACATAATCAGCTCCAGCATCTTTTGAAAGTTTTGCCATTTTTATAAGATTTTCAAAATTTCCATGATGGTTAGTTGTGATTTCAGCAACAATCTCAGTATTATTATTATTGTTATGAGTTTTTAACATAACATTTTTTTCAGCAAATTTTAAAATATTAATTTTAGAAAATTTTAAGTTACCTACGTGATTTATTTTAATATATTTATTATTTAATGAAGAGATTTTTTGTAAAATTTTTTTTTGACCCTCAAAATCTTTTTTTGCATTCTCGAAGTTGAAATTATTATTATTATTATCTAGAGAGAAAGCGCTATAGTTAGATGGACTCTTAAATTTAAAATCAAAACCTATCATATCTACTTCGAGTTTCTTTTTAATTGATTTAGCGATCAAGTATGAAAGCTTAATTGAAGAAAGAAATAATGGATCATAAAAACAATTTTTACTACTAAAAAATTTACTTATTTTTTCGTTTAAATTTTTGTGAATTCTATATTTGGAGAAATTAACCCTATAAAGATTTGGGTGAGATTTACGATACTCAATATTTTTGTCTAAAATTAAAATTATTTTTTTTTTAATTTTATTAATATCATTGAGTGCCCATAGTTTATTTACTAAAATGACATCTCCTTTATAAAATTTATGTGAATCATTTAGATTTATTACGAAATACTTTGAAAAATCCATAGAAATCAACTTTTCAATTGTTGTTCCTTTTCCAATAATTAATATTTTGTTAATTTTTGATTTGTATTTTATATTTTTTTCTAGGGTACAAAAATCTACCATAATATTTTTTATTATCTATTTTGACATTTAGCCCGTTCTCTATTGCTAAATTTGCTCCAGCTAAAATATCCCAAGAATTGGCCTTTTCACTTCTATAACCATTTAAAGAACCCTTTATAACATGATAGATACTATAAACACAACAACCAAAAAATCTAAATTCTTCTCTTTTTTTGACTTTTGTAAATTTAACATTTGAGGAAAAAGATTTAATTTTTGAATTGTTTTTTTTTAAATTTTTTTTTGTTTTTAATATTGCTCCTATGCTGGGTAAAAAAATACAAGATTCAACATGATTAAGATTTTTATAGATTGAAATTGAAATTCCCCACTCTGGCAATCCAGCATAAAAGTTTTCTGTTCCATCTATTGGGTCTAGTGTGACTATATATTTAAACTTAGAATAATTTATAATTGTATTTTTTTTTATTTCCTCAGAGATCAGGTAAAACTGATTTCTTAATTTTTTTTTTAATACTGATATAACTATGTTTTGAACCATTATATCTGACATAGTTACAATGCTCTTATCTTTTTTTATTTTTTTATTTTTTTTGACTTTATAAATCTGAGGCAAATTTTTTTTTATTTCTCTAATTATATGATTAATTATCATAATATTTTATTCTCCTTTACGTCTATTTTTGATTGTACTTCTTGCTCTTATATTACATGCAGTTTCTATAAGAAATAGAGAGCGTAATGATATCGCTTTTGGTATCCAGGAACTTTCTTGCTTAGAGGGAATATAGTTGCTCGCAGCTTTAATGATTTCTCTATTATTAATTATTTCTTTTATAATTTTTCTTCGATTATCTTTTCCTTTTATTATATCAACCTTACCTAAAAACATACTTCTACTGTACGATATCAAAAGTGAGATTATATAAAAAATTAAAGCTTGATCTCCATATTTCTTAACTTCATTTTCATCAAGACCTCTTAGTCTTAAGCTTTTTTGTATGTGATGTTTTACTAATTTAAAATTATTTACTGGAAAACCATGATTTATTGCAGAGGTGCATCCTGAGTCTTCACCAGGCCTTACATGATATGAATATAATTGTTTTCTTACATATTTTACTTTTTGAACAAAGGCTAAAACACTCCACCCAAAAACTTTATCATCAAAAAATCGTAATTCTTCAATAAAGAGCACTTTATTATTTTGCAAAACAGATCTCTTAATTAATCTACTGTTACATCCCATGATACCAAATTGTGCAAATAAAGGGTTATGATTATAAATTTCCTCTATCATAGTTTTTAAAATTTTTTTATTTTCAAAAAATAGATCAGAAGAATAGCTAAAAATATTTTCTCTTTGGTTTTTAAAATTCTCTATTCTTTTAAAATCACTAAATACTAAATCACAATCATCCTTTTCAGCTGCATTATACAATATTGAAAAAGTATCTGCTGTAATATTGTCATCAACGTCCATCATAAATATATATTTGCCTTTTGCATTTTTAATTCCAAGGTTGCGTGCTGCAGATGGCCCTCTATTTAATGATAAAGAGTGTAAATTAAGAAAAAGAATGTTGTATTTTTTTATCTCTTCTATACTATTATCGTTAGAGGCGTCATCTATCATAAGTATTTCGATAGGTTTTTTAAAATCTTGTGCTAAAATAGAATTTAGACAATTACCAATATATTTTTCTCCATTATAAACAGGTATAATTACACTTATAAAAATATTATCTAGCATTTAAAAACAATAAAATGATTTAGTTGATACTTAAATTTAAATTATAAAGTTATTTATATTCTGTGTAGGGTATTTTTTCTGAAGTTTGTTTTGCTGCTTTAATAAACCCTTCTCCAGCATACTCTTTTGCCGTAGTTGGATCATTTGGTCTTCCATCACAAAAATCACAAGCAGGGAAAAAAGCATCCATATTAATTAATCTACTTATTCTATTTTTTAAATTTTCTTTCTTTTCTATAAATAGATCTACATAATCTGCCTTATTGTCTGGTATAGCATTTAAATTCGCAGCGTTAGCAATAAAAGGACAAGTGTAAAGTCTGCCATTTAATAAAGTGTAGTATGTTGTTGCACAACACTCTTTGAAAACTTGTTTTAATCTTGAAACAGATCTTTTGTGTTGCCTAACATTGCTACAGTCTACCCAATTATCTGCAGGTTTTCTCATGTAGCCAATTCCATGACGTTTTAAAGTTTCTTCCATCTTATCAACGTTCTTTGAAAGCTTTCCATAATCAGTAATATAAAAATTAACATTTTTACCTTTAAATGATTCTAAATGTTCATCCTTTGGACATATTGTTCCATTAGTATAAATTAGCACCTTACGGTTAGAATCTTTGGCAATGATATTATTGATAATTTTCCACCAATCCTTATTCACAAGTGGTTCTCCACCTATAATTCTAAATTCACCAATGTAGTCTACATTTGCACTTAAAGTTTCAACAGCTTCAATTATTTTTTCATCAGTATTTTTTGCATCAACATAATATTGCATTAAATTACAACAATTTGCACAGTTCATAGAACATTTAGTGGTAATCATTACGTCAATACTTCTTAAAAAAATTTGTTTCTCATCAAAATATGATCTGTGAGTTGCTTTGGCCACTTCAATTTTTTGAGCCATGTAAGGCTGTGGCCATCGATGGATATGCTTACTGACATCGTACTTTTCAAGTATTTCTAATGATGAATAAATTTCGTTAAATCCCAGTTCATCTAATTGTCTTGCACAATCCTTAATATTGGGGTTGGCAATAATAAATCTTGCATCAGAATAATATTTTTTTAAAACTGGTGTATGAACAACATCTAAACCACAAAATTTTTCTTTAGTTTTTCTACTCTCACTATCGCAAAAAGCAGAAACATTTATCCCTAAGTCTTTGCATGCATTAAGTACAGCTTCAGCCTCTTCTACAAGAGTAACAATAATAATTGGACTTCCTTCTTTTTTAAGATTTTCAGTACATATATATTTAGCAATTTTATTCATACAGATTGAGCTATTTATATCAAATTATTTAGCTTTGTCAGTTTTTATCTGATTAGGAAAAATTGGATTTAATATCTGCTATTTTATTGGTTATTAAGTGGCAATAGCCATTATAGAATAACCACTTAAACTTTCCTTTCGTTATCTAAAAAATACATTAAAGTATCATTGAAGATAAAAAGAATTATATTAAGTGACTCAAATAACATTTTTTAATTTGAATCACCATTTTTTATTTTTTTTATTTCAAAGACTCCAGGATAAATCTCTCTGCACTTTATATTTGAAATACCCAATTCTTTTGAAAAATCATTTAACTTATTTTTTACTTCACTTAATGTTATGCCTGGATTTTTTTGATTATAAAGTTTAGCTGTAATGCTTTTAGTACTTATAAAAAAATTTCTAATTTTTTGTAAAATCAGAAAAAATGCAAAGTAAATTTTATTATCAAATCTATCTTTTACATTTTGTTTTTTTTTATCTTTTATAAATTTTGTAATTTCATCACAAACTAATTCTGCATTATAAGAGTTATAATTCTTAAAAAAAAAAATAGCTTTATCATTCACAAAATCTTTTGAAGATTTTATTTCTAAATTCTTAATTTTTAAATATAAATCTTCATAATTAATTGGATTATTAATTTCGTTACAAAATAGATCAAATATTTTTGTTTTAAAAACTTCTCCTTTATTAAAAATAAGATTAACAGCCATTTTTCCTAACAAGCTTGCTTCAATTGTAGAAGTACAATAATATCCAAAAACTCTATCAGCTGCCATTATCCAAGAATTTGTGTTGATGTGGTCATAAATAACATTTTCTTTTAAATCTTCATTGAGATTATTTGTCCATGTTGATAAGTTTTCTGCAGGATGTGGTCTGATTATCATTTTATTCATCTTTTTAGAGTTTAAATTAAAGAAATTAATTGTAGACATCATGTTCTTCTTTTGCAATTCAAACATGTTTGAAAATAATTTTTTTCTTTTTTCATGCTCAATTAGATTGTCACCCCAAGACTTTATATCTGTCAGATAATTCGTTCCAGGTTGAGTTAATGCGTTGTATTTATGAAATGCAGAAATATATAAATCAAATTTTCCATATTTCTTATTTATGTTTTTTGCAGCTTCTAAGTACACATTTTTAATTGGTTTTTTTAACAAATCAAATCTTGAGTTGCCGCAAAGAATTATCTTGTCATCAATATTTGAATAATTATTTCTTAAAGGATTTGCCTGCTCGTCTCCCCATGCAAGAAACTTATCAACTATTTTAATTGTTTTTTCTGGTACCCGATGCAAAACTTCATCAGAAGAAGTGTTAAATAAACCTTCTTCATCAGAAGAAAAAATATAAAAACCATATTTTCTTAAGTATTGAGCAAGTTTTTCTGGTCTTTCCCTGGAACTTTTGAATATAAATACTCCAGGTATTAAATATTTAATTTTTTCTAAAAGTTTATTTTTTTTTCCTATAACTACCGAGAACCCTTTATTTGCTGAAATTATTCCAAATAAAATTCTGGCGTCAAGCTCTCTTTTTTTTGTTTCTATTTCATAATATATTCTCATAAATTTTTTGAATTAAGATATTTGATAAATTTCTTCATTTAGTTTTTTAAATTTAACATTTTTTTTTTTTTGCTTAAAATGAAGATTGTTTAACTTATTTATAATTTTAGGAATTTCACTTAAATTTGTATTATTCATTTTTTTTTCTTTATATTCTTTACTCAATAAGATATTTGCAGGTAATTCCCAAAAAAAATTAATAAATTGATAAATATAGAAATTTGAAATTATTTTTTTAAGTATTCTTTTTAAAAAATTTACAAATTCTGTATTCCTTGATTTTTTAGAAATATCAAATTTTTTAATATCAAATTCTAATATAGATTTTTTATTTTTAATTTTATTAAAAAAAATATTTCCAATTTTATCAGAGCTAAGTTGTTTTAGATTATTTGTAAGATATTTTTGAGAAATATTATTTCTATCTAATTTATAGACTTTTTTATAATTAATGCTTTTAGCAAGAAAACTTATAAGAGATTTAGAGTTTTGAAAATTATAACCTAAATTATTATATATTGGATTATTTTTATGTTCAGTCTCACTAGTTAGCACAAGTCTTAAAATTTTCTTATTTAAGAGTGCTGCATCTATTGATGTTGTACAATGAGAGTGAATATAATACTCACAATTTTTAATCCATGTTACTGCATCTTTTTCATAAATTACATGAAGATTTTTTGGAATATCTTTCAGTCTTTTTTTAACTTGGTCAATATCTTGAGATGGGTGTGGCCTAAAAATAATCTTTTTTTTTGGAAAAGCATATGCAACTTTTTTAATTGTATTCATAAAAAGAATATAATTTTTAAAATCATTTTTTTGAAAATATAAAAATTTATCATACAGCTTTATATTTTTTTTATCTGTAAGATAAATTTTTTTACTAAATAACAGAAATTTCTCATATCCTCCTATTGTATCAAATCCATAACTAGAGGAAAAATAAATATAATTTCCAAAATTTTTTTTAATATTTTTATCAAAATTTGAATATAAATTGATATAAGGTTTTTTTAATAGGTCATATTTCGGATGACCCACAATAAATAATTTTTTTTGCTGTTTTTTTTTAAAATATTTTTTTTCATATTCACTAATTAGAAAATTTCCACTAAGATTTTTGTATAATTTATCAGGATTTCTGCCCAGAAATGTAAATTTATCCCAATTGTAAACTGGACCTTCTTCATCTAGTGAATATAAAAAATTTTTTTTCATTAAATTTTCATGAAAGCCTATTTTAGTATACGACAAGCTTTTATCAAATATAATGCAATTTTCTAACTTCTTAATTTTTTTAAATATTGATCTAGAATTAAATAAATAAATCTTTGCTTTATATTTTTTTGCTAAATGAAAAGCTAAAAATGTTTTTGAATAAATCTCTCTTACTCCGATTTCTAATGGAATTAATATTATCATTAATATTTTATAAAATTAATTTTTAAAAATAAAAATTTTAGAAAAACTAAAACTAAATAATAATAACCAGCAGGTTTAGAAAATTTTTTTGAGTAATTAAGTTGATCTTTTTCTTTCCAAAAATTAACATTATTGTCAACTATTGACCAGACATCATTATATTTTTTATCATGAGTTAAGTTGTATGTAATGGTAAGCATGTCTCTGTAATTACCTCTTGATGGTATATTTGCTCTATGAAGTAATTCAGAAGTATCTACCAGTAAAGTATCTCCAGGTTTTCCTAAAAAAAAAAATTCATTTGAAATATTATTACCCTTAAATTGTTGAATTTTAAAATTAAATCTATTTTCTAATTTGTTTTCCTTAACGAATTTTCGGCTATCTTTAATTTTAAAGAAACTAAATGGACCATTATCTTTTTCCACATTGCTAAGGTAAATAAATTGTTTTATTTGTGTACATATATATTTATCCTCATGGTAGTTTTCTGAATACACATTTTTAAATTCTAAATTTTTTTTTTCAAAAAAAAAATTTCTTTTAATTTCAATGTTACTGATTACAAAATTAAAATTATAAACTTGTCTTAAATTGTTTAGGTCATTTTTTAAATTTTCATTTATTAATTCACGAAAAATTTTATTTAATTTATCGTCAACTTTAAAATTAATACTAGCATTCTTACTTTCAATATTTTGATTTTTAATTTCGTTGTTAATTTTATTGATAACCTTTTCATTTATTCTATTTAATCTAATGAAGCCCTCTTTAGGCAAATTTTTAAAACTACAACCTCTATTAGTAAATAGTAACTTAAAAATTTTGTTAAACAAAAAATATCTAAATAAATTTTGAGTTCCAAATATATTTCTTCTGAAAAAAATATTAATTTTTTCTTGCATTTTTAATTTTATTTATGACTTTTTTTAAATCATCTTTTGTATCTACAGAAATTGATCCATCACTTAATTTTATCATTTTTATTTTAAGTCCTAATTCTAAAAATCTTAAAATCTCTATATCTTCAATTTGTTCTAAATGTGTTTTTTTTTTATTTTGCAAAAAAATTGATAAGGTTTTTTTTGGAAAGCCGTAAACGCACACTTGCCTATATCCATTAGAAAATGTTTTTTTTTTGTTTAATGGAATTGGAGCTCTACTCATGTACATCAACTCTTTTTTTTTATTAAATACTAATTTTGGAATATTAGCATTTAAAAAAAAATTTTTATTTTTTATTTTTGTATAACCATTTGTAATAAAATTTTTAAACTTAATCGTTTCTTTAATAATTTTTCTAATATCCTTAGGAGGTATAATTGGCTCATCTCCTTGAACGTTTATATAATAATCTCTTTTTATTTTTGTTGAGACTTGAGCTATTCTGTCTGTACCAGTTAAACAATTTTGTGATGTAATGATCGAATTAATTTCATAGTTATCACATACTTTTTTAATCTTTCTACTATCAGTTGCTACAACTATATTTTTCTGGTCAGTAACTTTTTTGCATTGATTATAAGTTCTTACTATCATCGGAAGACCATCGATTAACTTTAAAGGTTTTCCTGGTAATCTTTTTGATTTTAATCTTGCTGGAATAACTATTAAAAAATTTTTTTTCTTCATCTTTTTTATTCAAAAGTTTTGATTAATTATAGTATTGAAGTATACATTTTTTTGTAATGAATAAAATCATACAAAAAATTAGAATAATTCCAAAGCTTGAAATTAAGAATAATCATTTAATTAAAGGGGTTAAATTTGAAGGTCTTAGAAAAATTGGAAATCCTGTGCTGTTTGCAAAAAAATATTATGACGAAGGCGCTGACCAGATAAACATTATAGATATAGTTGCAAGTTTATATGACCGAGATAACTTATTTGAAATTGTAGACAAAATCACCAATAATATTTTTATACCAATAAATGTTGGTGGTGGAATAAAGAATATTGAGGATATTAAGAAATTACTGAATGTTGGCGCTGATAGAATAATTATTAACTCGGAGGCTTTAAGAAATATCAACTTCATTAAAGAGCTAAAAAATATTTTTGGAGACCAATTTATTTCAATTTCAATTGAAGCAAAAAAAATTAATAATAATTATTATTGTATGATGGACCATGGTAGGGAAAATTCAAATATTAAACTTAAAGACTGGATAATAGAATTAAACAAACTAAATGTTGGTGAAGTAATTGTGAATTCAATAGATAACGATGGAATGGAAAATGGATTTGAAGATGATCTAATTAGTGAAGTTCATGATAAAATAAATTGCCCAATAGTTATTTCGGGTGGTGCAAGCAAAGTTGAAGATTTTTATGAAGCTATTAAGAATTATAAAATCGATGGCTTATGTCTGTCAAGTGCTTTACATTTTGGAAAAATTAAAATTAACGAAATCAAAAAATATTTATTAGAAAAAAAAATAACAGTAAACTTTAAATGAAAATTGGAATTTTAAACTTAGAAATTAACAATATCAAAAGTATTTATTCTGCCTTAAGTAATTTAGGTGAGACTTATCTAATAAACGATATCAATCAATATAAATCAAATACTTCGTTGATAGTTCTTCCGGGAAATGGGAAGTTTGAGGAAGGCATGAAAAGCTTAAAATTGAAAAAATTTGATACTTTAATTAAAGATTCTTTTTTAAATAATAAAAAAATTTTAGGTATATGCCTTGGTATGCAACTAATGATGAGTGATAGCGAAGAGTCCCCTGGTTGTGAGGGTCTTAACTTGATACATGGATCTGTAAAATTAGTATCAAGCAAAATTGTAAAAGTTCCTTTACTTGGGTGGTATGATGTAAAATTTAAAGATTGTAATTTTAATGACAATACTTTTTTTTTTAATAACAAATATATGGTTGCCCCTAAAGATAAAAATGCTATTCTAGGATATGTTGGTAATTATTTACCTGCATTTATAAATAAAAAAAATATATATAGTTTACAATTTCATCCAGAAAAAAGCTCTGAACAAGGTATGAACATCCTAGAATTAATATTAAAAGTATAGTATTAATTTTTTTTTATAATTAAAAATATGAACAAAAATTTAGAAAAAGTTTTTTTTTGCAAAAAATGTGTTATCTCTAATCAAAAAGTATTGCCCTCACAACCTTTAGAAGATGATAGCGCACATTCAAATAAAGAAAAATTGAGCTTTAAAGACGGGGTTTGTTTCGCTTGTCTAGAGGTTGAAAAAAAATACAATCAACATATAGATTGGGGAAAACGAGAAACTGAACTTAAAGTTTTACTAGAAAAATACAGATCTAGAAATGGCTCGTATGATTGTCTGGTACCTGGATCGGGAGGAAAGGACTCTGTATGGCAAGCACATGTACTTAAAACCAAATATGGAATGAATCCACTTACAGTAACTTTTTCCCCACATATTTATACTGATGTAGGTATGCAAAATTTTCATAACTGGCCTCTTAGAGGAGGTGTTCCAAACTTTCTTTATACTCCGAATGGTAAAATACATGGAAAATTAACATCCTTAGCTTTTAAAAACCTTCTACATCCATTTCAACCTTTTATACTAGGTCAAAGACATTTTTCTAGCCACATGGCAAAAATGTTTGATATAAAATTAATTTTCCATGGTGAATCTCAAGCAGAAGCTGGTGGTCAAGTAGATGAGCTTGGAAAAAGTGATATGTTATTAAGATATTGGTCTCGCTCAAAAAACCAAAATATAAAAATTGCTGGTTATAATTTGCAAGAACTCAAGGAATTTGGTATTTCAGAAAATGACTTGAAATATTATTTACCACTGGATGTTGATGAAATTATAAAAAAAGATATTAAATTATTATACCTGGGTCATTGGGAAAGATGTGAACCACAAGAGAATTACTATTTAGCTACTAAAATAACTAATTTTAAACCAAATGATTTACGAACAGAATCGACTTTCTCCAAATATAGTGGGATTGATGATAGAGTTGATCCTTTTCATTTTTATACCGCCTATGTTAAATTTGGTTATGGGAGATGTAGCGAAGATGCTTCTAAAGAAATAAGAAATCAATATATAACTAGAGACGAGGGTGTTAAGTTAGTACATAAATATGATCATGAATTTCCAAAAAGATATTTTAAAGATTTTTTAGAGTACACAAATATCAAAGAGGAAGAATTTTACGAAACACTAGATAGTTTTAGGTCGCCATTATTATGGGAAAAAACTGGCAATGATTACAGGTATTGCAATAATTGGAAACTTAAACACAGTGTGGAATAAATTATAACTATTTTGAAAAAACCTCAACATCAGAAACATCAATACCTTTTTTCTTCATTTGCTTTATATCATTTAAATTATAATAAATTTTATATCTAAATGATAAATAATCAGGATCCATTAAATCATGTGCTCTTATTTGCAAAGAAAATCTAATTAAATTAGAAATATTTGCACCAGATGCATGAATGGTATTTTTGTTCATCAAAATTACATCTCCACAATTTACATTTAAATTAATAATTTTGAAATTTTTTTTATCAAAGTCTACACTTCTTTGAGTTGATGAGTTTCTGCTTGATATTTTTTTTTGATAATTTGATATAAAATCTAACTTATGACTTTTTTCACAAGTTTTCATTGGGCCAATTTTATTAGTTATATTTATTAATGGTATCCAAATAACTAATCCTTTATTACCATCGCGATTTTGAAAATAATAAGATCGGTCCTGGTGCCAATCAAGTTTATGCAATTTATCATGGGGCATATCCATTCTGATATTTTCTCCATTAATTGAAATATTTTCTTTTTTTAATTTTGAAACAAAACAGACTTCAGAAATTAACTTATTGTCAGTAAGAATTGAATATAATACTAAAGATTTCTGAACACTATCATAAAATGAGCCAAATTTTTTTGGATCTTTCTTTTTCAATTTTATTAAATCTTTGTGAAAATTTTTATCATTAAATGACTTAATGTTTGTTTTCTTATTTAAATAAATTTTTGATCTACTAATTATTGCTTTTTGTATTTGATTTATCTTTTTTTTTGAAATTATGTTTTTAAGAATAATAAATCCATTTTCTTCAAAAAAATTTCTTTTATTATTTCTTAATTTCATATAGTTAATCAATAATGAAAAAACATGACAAATCAACAAGAAATTTATTTCACAAAATTCATTTAGGTCAAATAAAAAATGTGACAGGTTACAATAAGATAAGGTTCTCGCTTAATGAAAAAACTTTAAAAGTCAAAAAAAACTATTTTAAAGATAAAATTTGTGCCGATCTCGGATGCGGATCTACAGGTGCGGGTGGTTTTAACTTACTCAATCTAGGAGCCAAATTTTGTTATTTAATGGATATGAATAAACATATTAAAAAAAAAATTCATATAAATTTAAGGGAATTTAAAAAAAAATTTAAAGTAGATGTAGGTACATTGGAAAAACTTCCTTACAAAAAAAATTTTTTTGATTTCATACTTTGTCAAGGTGTTATCCATCATATGGATAAAGATTTAAAAGGTTTTAAAGAAATATATAGAACACTTAAAATTGGAGGAAAGTCTCTTATTATTGTACATGGAGATGGTGGAATTATTAATGACTTAACAATGAAGGTTATTAGACCCAAATATACTAATGATAAATATTTTAAAAAATTTATAGATAATTTGTTAAATAAAAAGTTTAAGAAACATAAGAGTTTCTTAATAAAAAATTATGACCAGCGAACAAAAAAATTATTTATGAATCTTCTAAAGTTTTTTGATGATGATATTTTACTTACCATGAAAGATAGAATATTGGCTCCAAAATACAAAACTTATAATGAGAAAAATTTAAGAATATTATTAAAAAAAATTGGATTTACAAAAATTTATAGAATTAAAAAAAAAGTATCTTTTTTTAATATTAGAAGATTATTAGCACCCATTTATCACCATTATGATAATGAAATTTCAAGAGTACTATACGGAGATGGAATAATTCATTTAGTTGTTGAAAAATAATTTAATAATAAAATTTTAAATTATTTTCTTTATATAGTGTATTATTTTTTTATATGTCATCATTTCAACTGCTTGATCAGGGTTAATCTTAATTTTAAAATTACTCTCTAAAGCCATTATAATCTTCACATGATTAAGGGAGTCCCATTTTTTTGAGCTTTTATGCGAAAAAGATGAATCAATTTTTTTTCTTGGAACCTTAAGTATTGTATTTAAAATATCTTTAATATTATCTTCAATTTTTTTCATAGTTTATCTTAAACAAATAATTTTTTTTATATTTATATTCTTTAATTTTTTTTTCAAAATTTTTATTTGTTTTTTTCTCAAATCCATTTTCAATAAAAAAATTTGCAAATTCTTTATTTTTTTTTGATTTATTATAGACACCTTGTACAATCATGGTCTGACTTTTTACTTTTTTAATTAATTCATCTAATAGAACATTTTCAACTTTTCTACCAAAAATTCTACAAGATAATAAAAATGAATCAATAATAAATTTATTTTTTGATGTTCTGGCAATGGCCATACATGTTGTGCCGTGATTTCCAAACTTATCTTTAAGGCTTCCAACTAAAGAAATAGTATTATTTTTTTTTAAGTAGTTTTTTAAACTAGTTTCAGTAAATCTTAAGTTTGTAAGGTTAAATTGATTAGTTTTAACTGACATCTGTACACACCTATCAAAATTTTTTTTATTTATTTTTGAAAAACTTAACTTCATTTTTAAACTTTTCAAAAAAGAATTTGTATCTCTAAATTTTGCTTTAGAGCTATTAAATTTTGATAAAATTTGATACTGCTTTTTCTTTTTTAAATCTTCATCTAAAGTTTTTTGAGATAAAAAAAATGCAGTTTCATCGATACTTTTAATATAATTAGATACGTCATTAGGTACATCAATTACATTAATTTCTGGATTCATTTTTATCATTTGATCTCTTTCAAATTTAGAATCATCGAAAAAAACCATTGCATCCTTGCCTATATTTAATTCTGAGGAAATTTCATCTATATTAATATATTTTTCTATCCAGTTAATTCGATATGATGCAAAATCTTCAAACTTTAAAATCATATTTGGATTTTTTTTAAAACACTCTTTTACGTCATCTAAATTATTTTTAGACAATATCGCTAAGATTATGCCTTTATTAGACAAATTTTTTATATATTTATGAAATCTTGTAAATTTTTCTCCCTCAAAAGAATTTCCTAACTTAATAGAGTATGGCCCTTCTTCACCAAGTACACCGCCCCAAAGAGTATTATCCAAATCAAGCACTAAGCACTTTTTTCTTATGTTTTCTGAAGCGTAAATTTTTTTGGTAAGTTCTTTTGAAACTAAATTCAATGCATATTCAGAATAAAGGGTTTTAGCTAGGAAATGTTTTTCATCATCATAAAAATTATCCAATCCAATGTAATTAGATATTGATTGAATATCAAAAATTTGTATTTGTGAATGAAAACATTTCTTTTCTACTCTCTCGTTAAAATTTAGTATTTTTTTATTAAGATTGTTATAAAAATCATTACTAAAATCTCTCTTTTTAATAAGGTTGAAATAAATTATGTTAAGATTAGGATTTTCATCTTTAATTATTTTAAGATCATCTATCCTTGATTCTAATTGTGTTAGGTAGTTATCAAATTCTTTATCATTAAAATTAATTCTTGAATTTATATCCTCGCCAACTATTAAATAATTAACATCTATTTTTTTTTTCAAATTTATTATTGATTGATCAATTTGGTCAAATTCACTTTTTAATATCTTAATATTAATATTTTTTTCAAGCAAAAAATAATTTAAGTAATTTTCTAAAACAAATTGATTAAAATTACAAAGAAATTTTATTTTAATATTTTTTAAATTAGAATTCTTTTTTTTAGAATCAATTTTTTTTAGAATTTTGTGATATTTAATCATTTTTTTTTATTTTGTACTTTGTGGTAAAGTTTAAATTCTTTTTATTTAATTTAAAGTAAAAGTATTTTTTAGTTTTTTTAAATATTTTAAATCCATTTTTTATCAAACAAAAATTACTAGATAGGTTATATTTATTAGTGCCTGCAATAATTGTATATGCTTCATAATAATCAAAAATAAAGCATAAATATATATTTATCGCTTGATTGCTATATTGAGTTCCAATATATTTTGAATTTCCTATCATAAAACCTACAGCAAAACTTTTTTTACTAATTTTTCTTAAAGTAATTGTTCCAATTAATTTTCTTTTTTTTTTATCAAATATAGCAAAATAGAATTTTTTTTTATTATCAAATTGATTAAAATATTTAATAGCTGTTTGCTGATTTTGCTTCTTTCTTCTTACTGATAAAAACTTGTTGATATTTTTATCATTCAAATAAGATATAAATTTTTTGTTTATAAATTTTTTTTTAAAAATTTTGATTTCAACAATATTATTAAATATTTCAACGTTCATAATTGCAATCTTAATCAAAAAATAAATAATTTTTCATCTTCTTATTGGTATTAATTAATTTTATAAATGTAGAAAGATTCCTTTTAAAAAAATTTATATTTTGTTTTGTATTAATTTCTGGAAGTTTAGGACAGTTAATAATAAATTTTTTAAAAATTTTTCTCTTAACATAATTCTCAAATTTTAACTTTGCAGAAGTATATCCATTTACCTTTCGATTAATAAATATAGTTGAAGGATAATAAAAAAAAATTTTTTGATTTTTTATTTTTTTTAAAAGATTAATTGGATATTTGAAATAAAAATCATTATATTTTTTTGTATCTGTTTTTTTATTCAAATTAATTTTTGAAGTTGCCATATAATAAATATATTTTATTTTATTCTTCTCAATTAATTTTACTAATTTTTTTAATTTCTTACGAATATCAAATTTAACTACCTTAACATTTTTTTTAGTGCCTAGAATTTTGTTATTATTATAAGTTGCAAAAATTTTTATATTTTTATTGAATTTGAAAATATCTAAAATTTCTTTACCAATTCCATTGCTTGCTCCTATAATTAAAATATTATTTCTAATAGATTTTGCCCTAAAAATAATGTTTTTATTAATAGTCGTTTTTTTAAATATAAATTTAGGTCTAATTAAAGTTTCAAAATTTATTAGGAAATTTTTATATAATAATGAATTGTTAATGAATGGATATCTGGGGTTTTTTTTTTCAGAATAAACTATTATAGAATTTCCATGATTAAATATTTTTTTATTATTAAAATCAACAGATATAGATTTTATTATTGAGTCTTTCCCGGGATAAATCATCCCTACGTAATAGGATATCTTTTTTAATAAACTTAATAATATAAGATCACTATTTTTAATAGTTTTATTTAAATGAAATCTTATTTTTTTTTTGTAAATTAATTTTTGATTTTGATTTAATGAATTAACAACTAAACTTAATTTTTTTTCATTATTCTGAATGAGATCAAATTTTCGACCTTTTCTGTGTAATAAAAAATTATTATCATAAAAAATTCCCTCCTTAAAATCTGCTTTAAAGTTGTACTCATTTTGTTGAAGGGTTTTTTTTAATTTTTTATTTTTTGAAATAATAATTGAAATTACATTGCATCCATGGCAAATCATTTCACCAAACATGCTATTTGATGCATATTTTTTATTAATATGGATTTTATTAAAATCTTTTGAAAGTTTGGAGTACTTTATTCCTTCAGATAATTTAATTATCATGATTGATAGTAATAACTTTATATAACAGTAAATATATCTTAAAATTTTTTTCAGTGCATAAATCAAGCCAATTGAGCTATTAGTACTG
>ERZ807291.1938-NODE-1938-length-32366-cov-106.900065_pt1 | contig 32366 bp, 29 predicted proteins | sample MGYA00521257_ERZ807291 | MGnify/ENA primary metagenome ERZ807291 (study PRJEB31413, sample SAMN03169783) | marine metagenome | biome: Marine; feature: Water; material: Subsurface seawater | place: North Sea | collected 2011-04-28 | depth 1 m m ...
GAAGTCTGTAACAGGTGCCTCTAAAAATCACTCAACAGGTAAAATTTATGAAATATTTAAATAAAATTTAATAAAGAAAATCTTAATATTTATTATATTACATTTCTAAAAAATAAATATGGAATTATTAGTCATTGTAGTTTTTGTTCTTGGTTATTTAGCTATAACATTAGAACACACCTTAAAGGTAGATAAATTAGTGCCAGCACTTGTTATGATGGCTATTTCATGGGCAATAATTGCGTTAAATTTAGATACATTTACAAGTTGGTTTAGCCCAGCTATTCATGGATTAGTTGAAGGTTTTGGTGGTTTAGATATAGATGCTAAAGAACATCTAATGGAAGAGACATTACTACATCACCTAGGTAAAACTGCAGAAATTCTAGTTTTTCTACTAGGTGCAATGACAATTGTTGAAATTATAGATTATTTCAACGGCTTTTCTGTCATTAAAGATTTAATTAATTACAAAAAGAAAAAGACTATACTATGGATTTTTTGCGGTCTAGCATTTATACTTTCTGCAATTATTGATAACCTTACTGCTACTATTGTACTTATATCCATTTTACAAAAAGTGGTCTCTGATAAAAACATGCGACTATGGTATGCAGGGCTTATAATTATTGCAGCTAATGCAGGAGGTGCATGGTCTCCAATTGGTGATGTTACTACTACAATGCTTTGGATAGGAGATAAAGTTACTACACCTGAATTAATTTCATATCTGTTAATACCTTCTATAGTATGTATGGTAGTACCTACGGTTATAGCTTCTTTTTTACCTCAATTTAAAGGAGATATTGAACTTAATAAGTCAACAACTGATAGTGATAAATATAGCTCTAAGATGTTAATATTAGGTCTAAGTGCAATTGTTTTTGTTCCAATTTTTAAAGTGGTTACTCACCTTCCTCCGTACATAGGGATGATGTTAAGTTTAGGAGTAGTTTCAGTATTTGCAGAAATTTTTAGTAATTCACAATATAGTTTATCTAAAATCACTTCTTCAGATTCCACTGCTCACTCTAGTCCAGTTCACAAAGCTTTAACTAAGATTGAAATGCCAAGTATATTATTTTTCTTAGGTATTTTAATGGCTGTTGGTGCATTAGAATCTTTGGGTATTCTTTTTGAGTTTGCTACTGATTTAAAACAAACTATTCCATTAGATGTTCTTGTTATTTTAATGGGTGTAGGATCGGCTATTATTGATAATGTTCCTTTAGTTGCGGCAAGTCTAGGGATGTTTACCGAGCCAATAGACCATCCATTATGGCACTTTATTGCTTATTCTGCTGGAACAGGTGGTAGTATGTTAATTATAGGGTCTGCTGCTGGAGTTGTAGCAATGGGTATGGAAAAAATTAATTTCTTCTGGTATTTAAAGAAAATATCTTGGCTTGCATTTATAGGGTTTGTTTCTGGAGCTGCAGCCTTTGTACTTATTAGAGATTTTATATAACATATAAATTGAAATATAATTCTACTATAGAATGGATGTTTAATAAGCTTCCTGTATATCAAAATTCAGGGACTTTCAAATATAAGATTGATTTACAAAATATTTACGACCTATCTAGTTACTTAGGCAATCCACATACTAAACTAAAGACTATTCATGTTGCCGGTACAAATGGTAAAGGTTCCACCTCGCATATACTTTCTTCAATTTTGCAAGAGGCGGGTTACAGAGTTGGATTATATACTTCTCCCCATTTAAAAGACTTTAGAGAAAGAATTAAAATTAATGGCGAATGCATTTCAAAAGACAATGTTGTAAACTTTATAGATACTCATAAAGATTATTTGAACGGAAATAAACTATCATTTTTTGAAATGACTGTAGGTATGGCTTTCGATTATTTTAATAATCAAGAAGTTGATATAGCAATCATTGAAGTAGGTATGGGAGGTCGATTGGATTCTACTAATATTATTATCCCTGAAATATCCGTAATTACAAATATAGGTTTAGATCATACTAAATTTCTTGGTGATTCCATCGAAGAAATAGCAAATGAAAAGGCAGGAATAATAAAAAGAGGTAAGACTGTAATTATTGGAGAAACTCAAAAAGAGTTAGTAGATTTATTTGTAAATAAAGCCAACCAACTTAACTCAAAAATTATTTTTGCTGATCAGCAAAAAAAACATAATTACACTTCAGATTTAAAAGGGTCTTTTCAAAGTAAAAATATCCAAACTGCTATTTCTGCAATTCATGAGCTTACTATGTCAAATTGGAATGTTGATATTGATGCAATAAGGCTAGGTATTTCAAGAGTTCACACAAATACTGGTTTTACTGGAAGATGGACTGTGTTAAACCAAAGCCCTTTAATAATCTGTGACACAGCTCATAATAAAGAAGGGTTATCAATTGTTTTAAAAGACATTTCACTCATTAAGTATTCAAAACTACATTTTGTGATTGGATTTGTGGAGGATAAAGAGCTTGATTCTATAATTGAATTATTCCCTAAGGACGCTATTTATTATTTTTGTAAGCCTGATATAAAAAGAGGTTTAAGTGCAATTAAATTAGAATCTATATTTGAATCAAATTCAAGGTTTGGAAGCTCATTTAATTCGGTTAATGATGCTCTAGTATCGGCTAAAGAAAATTCTAAAGAGAGTGATTTGATTTATATAGGAGGAAGTACATTTGTGGTTTCTGAGGTAATTTAGTTTACCTTTTCAAATGAATTAAAATATTCAGATAATAAAAAAATAATTTATTTAGTAGATAGTTTATTTTTAGATTAAAAAATTTTATATTTGCCCACCTGATATTTTAATTAGGGGCGCGTAGCTCAGTTGGTTCAGAGCACCTGGTTTACACCCAGGGGGTCGGGGGTTCGAATCCCTCCGCGCCCACATTAATAACCTCAACTTTTAGTTGGGGTTTTTTTATAAATTGCAATTTCTACTATAATTTATTATGATTCGAGTAATAGTAAAAGAAAATCAAGCTAATGGCGCTTTTAATAATGGAGAGATACTAGAGAGTAAGCCAATTGGTTTTCCTCAAGATGGTGGCGAAACTAAGCCATATTCAAATCTCTTTTACTGGGCGCATGCCTGGACAACTAATAAATCCAGTACAATCGGATTACACCCACACCAAGGATTTGAAATATGCAGTTTTGTTTTAAAAGGATATATCAATCACTTTGATACAAAATTAAATTCTTGGATTCGTCTAGAAGAAGGAGATGTGCAAGTAATAAGATCTGGTAATGGTATTTCACACTCTGAAGAAATAGGTGAAAAATCTGAAATATTTCAAATTTGGTTTGACCCTGATATTTCAAAAACTCTAAATATTGATGCAACTTACGATGATTATAAGTCAAATGACTTTGAAATAATAGAATCTGATAATCATTTTAAAAAAATAATAAAAGGGGATAGTTCACCTTTAAAATTATTTTCAGAAAATATAAACATCAATGAATTTTCTTTTAATTCTGGAGATTTTGAACATAATTTAAGCTTGGACCTGACTAGTTCGATATTTGTTCTCAACGGAGAAGGTCAATTTAATAATCAAATTATTAAAAAAGGAGATTTTATAATAATTGAAGATGAAGAGATGTTAAACATAAAGTGTGATAGTCATCTCAAATTATTCGAAATCACTTCACCTAAAAAACCGTCTTATCCAACGTATTTTCAAAGATTTGGATAGTTTGTATTTTATTTATCTAGTGATTCAAGATATTCATTTGCAACTTTAAAATGATTTGTTTTTTTATCCTCAGACATTTTATCTAGCATACTAACCATAAACTTCATTCGTATATTTTTTGCAAATATTTCTCTATTGAGATTAATAAATCTCCAATATAATGCATCCCATATTTTTTGCCATTCTCCATTCGGAAAATCGCTCATCTTTTTTAAATAGTTACTACTTGATATGTAAGGTTTAGTTGACATTAGGCCACCATCTGCAAATTGACTCATTCCATATACATTCGGAACCATTACCCAGTCATATGCATCTATGTAATGCTCCATGAACCATCTATATATTTCATCCGGATCAAATTCACATAGCATCATAAAGTTACCCAATACCATTAGTCTCTCTATATGGTGATTATATGCTGTTTTTTTAACTTTTTCAATGGTAATATCAATCGGCAATATTCCAGTTGTTGCGTTGTAAAATGAAACAGGTATTTTTCTTGTAAAATTAAAGAAATTTGTAGTTCTCTCTTGACTACCTTTTACTTTATAAACCCCTCTTATAAATTCTCTCCATCCAATGATCTGTCTTAAAAATCCTTCTAAAGAATTTAAAGGATACTTGTCTTTAAATGATAGTGTTTTTTCAATTACATGTTTTGGAGTAATAAGTCCTGAGTTTAATAGAGGTGATATTACACTATGATTTAAAAAAGACTCTTTTTGAACCATCGCATCTTCATATGGACCAAATTCCTGCATTCTTTCCTCTAAAAATATATCTAACCATTTTTCAGATAAATCATGGGAGTGTGGGTATATAGGCTTTTCAGGAAAATCTCCTGGATTATTTTTAAAATTATTTTTCACATACTCTTTTGCTTCTAAAAAAAAGTCATCTGCCTTTAGTTTTTCAATAATAGGAGCAACTTTTGTTTTTGGATATTTTTTTCTGTTTTCAGTGTCAAAACTCCATTTTCCACCTTCAGCATTACCATCTTCATCTAATAAAACACCAAGTTTTTTTCTTTGCTCGATATAAAAGGATGTTTGGTAAAACTTTTTCTTATCAGTTCTAAAAAAAGATTCTAAATCTTTGGAGCTATTTAGAAACATTGGACTATCATGAACTATTAAATCAATACTATTTTTTTTAGCACTACTTGTAAGTCGTCTTTCTAAATAATTATCATCTGTAACTAGGTAATTAACAGACCTATAACCCTCTTTTTTAAGAAAAGAAATAAGTTTTCTAACATCAGAAATGCTTTCTGATTGTTCTATATAAAGTACTTTTTTATTCTTTTGCAACAGATAGCTTTCGTAAAACTTCATAGATGACCGATGAAATATCAGTTTTTGAACATGAAATTTAAAGTGTTGAAAAAATAGCACTTCTTCAACAAGTAAAAAGTCTCCTTCAATTTCTAGAAGTGGATTTGCCTTAAAAAGTTGATTTGGAAATAAGATATTTATATTTTTCATTTCTTTTTTTTATTTTTTCTACATCTTTGACTACAATATTTTACATTTTCCCATTCTTTAGCCCATTTTTTTCGCCAATTAAAAGGAAGTCCACAAACTATGCACAATTTAAATGGTAAGTTTTTTGGCATAAATTAAAAGGATTTTTCTTTTTTTAGTTTATTCCAAAATTTAAAAAATGATGGATAATATCCATTAACGCTACCCATCCAGTCTCTACTATCTTTAGTGCCCTTATAATTATAATTAAGTGGGTGCTCTTTGTAATAAACTTCTAAATCTCCAATTTTTAATTCGTCAAATTCACCCACAAAGATCTTGATAAAAGGGATGTTTTTTGAAAGTTCGAGCATAAAATTCATAGCCTTTTTTCCAATTGGATATTTGTTAAAAATACTAGGTTCAATTAATAATATTCTATTAGCATTTATATCTGCTCTCCACAAAGGGTCTAAATTATAATAATTGTATATACAAATTGGTTTGCTATTATCAATAGAAATTTTTTCTAAATCTGGAAATTCAGTTTTAAGAATTTCTTTGCTGACTAATTTGAAGTTTGAGGGCTGTTCAAGATTCATTATCTCCTCATAAGAAGTATCTAAAAAAGTATTTTTTTGATTGCTATAAGTGTACTTGTTAATGTTGTCTTGGTTTGCGATATATTTCTTGTTACTATTAGCTCCACACACCCATTGCCAGCTTAATGCGTTTGAGGCCCAATCTCCGTCAAGTAAGTGGTAGTACATCCATTTTGCAGGGTGTTTCCAATGACTTTTTGCAATATTTGTAGATATACTTGCAACATACATTCTTAAATGATTATGCATATAGCCAGTGCTGTACAAATCCTCAATAGATTTATCAATAGCCTCAATATTTGTTTTAGCATCTACAATACATTGAGATATTCCTTCTTGATAGACTTCTCTTTGTGGATTTTTAATATCAAAATTAATGTCTTTTTCTAACCAAATTAGTTGCCAATAGTCTCTCCAAGCTAATTCTTGTATGAATTTTTCTATTTTTTTTGACTCAACCCCTTTTTTAAGTACATAATCTAATACTTGTTTTGTTGAAATAACCCCTCGCGAAATATAAGGAGACAGCCTAGTTACAGAGCCATCTATAAAATTTCGATTTCTCGCATATTCTAAAGGTTTAATTTGATCTAATTGTTTTAAAATTTCATTGTAATTAGTATCCATAAATAATCTAAATATTATATAAATTCAATAATTTTTTCTAACTGCATTCCTCTTGATCCTTTTATTAAAATTGAATAATTACTAACATTTGTTTTTGATAGATTATTTATTAGTTCTTTTTTAGAAGAAAAAGATTTAATTTTATCTGAGTGTTTTGTATTGCAAAAATATTCACCAACGATGTAAATTATAGAATTGTTTATTTTTTCTAAATAGTTTATAATTTCTTGATGATAATGGATTGAATCACTTCCTAACTCAAACATATCTCCTACGATTATCATCTTATTGGTATAGCTTGTCTTGCAGAAAGATTCAAGAGCTAGTTTCATACTAGTTGGATTTGCATTGTAGGCATCTAAAACAACGGTATTTCTTTCTGTTATAGTTACTTGAGATCTATTATTTTCTGGTAAATAACTTTCAATTCCTTTTTTTATTTGTTCAAAACTTACACCAAAGTACTCTCCAATAGCAATTGCAATACATATATTTTCAAAATTATAATCTCCGTATATATTAGATTTAATTAATTCACTTCTATAGTTTACATGAACTGAATCTTCATTACTGCAATTTATTATATTACAATTTGAATCATCATTAAGTCCATAAGTAAAAGTGTTTGCATAACCATTTAATATATTTGATTGTTTTTTGTTATCTGAATTATAAAAAATAAACTTTTTATTACTTTTTAGATAATCATACAACTCACTTTTTCCTTTTATTACTCCTTCTAAGGACTTAAAGCCTTCTAGATGTGCATTTCCAAAATTAGTTATATAGCCAAAATCAGGCTCGGCAATTACACATAAATTAGCAATTTCGTTTAAATGATTTGCTCCCATTTCAATTATTCCAATCTCAGCGTCCTTTTCTATCGAAAGAAGGGAAAGAGGAACGCCTAAGTGATTGTTTAAATTCCCTTTAGTAGCAACAGTTTTAAATCTGGATTTTAAGACATTTAAAACAAGTTCTTTTGTTGTTGTTTTACCATTACTTCCTGTGATCGCTATTATTTTAGTATTTAGTTTTCTTCTGTGATAATTTGCTAATTTTTGCAATGCCTTAATAGAATTTTCAACATAAATTATTTTATCTGATTTTTTTGAAATATCTAAGTTGTCTGAAACGACATAGGAAGCTCCATTTTTAATCGCTTGTAATGCGAATTTATTACCATCAAAATTAGGCCCTTTGATAGCAAAAAAAATATCATTTACTTTTATGCTTCTAGTGTCAATGGACACCAAATTAGATTCTTGAAAAAGCTTGTATATTTTTTTAATATCCATTATATAAATTTAATAAAAAAACCCTAATCATAAGATTAGGGTTTTAGATATTATAAAAATATTTTTTAATTTCTTTTCTTGGTACCGTATCCATTTTTTGCACCTACTCTTGACATAGCACATCTAAATCCAATAAAGTCTGTAGATAATTCTTCAGCGTAGAATCTTCTTTGTGCAGGATCTAACCAGTAAGCTCTGTCTTTCCATGAACCTCCTTTATAAACTCTAGCTTGATCATTTATAAGTGATGTTCTTTTATCAGAATCATCATACATAAATTCATCCGCATCGTTTAGAGCACGTAAATTTGGAGAATTATACATTGATCTAGTTTCTTCAGGGTTTGAACCTGTAATTGAATCGGTAAATTCTTCTTGATCTAAAAAGTTTCTTGAAGATCTTTTGTCTCCATCTCTAAAGTTTATGTTATAGCTTTCAGAGTAATTAGTTCTAAACCTTGTGTCACTATCTTGAACCTGAATTTTAGATATTTCACCTGGCAAGCGGACAGCTACTCTTTTGCCATTTAATAAAGTTTTGTATTCCACTTCATCTTCACCAACAATTTTAGAGGTTTTACCATCCTCACTAATTTCGTTTTTAGTATAAACATTTCCTCTGTAGTAGTTAAAGTCATTAAACTCATCGTCTACAATAGGTCTGTATACATCTGCTACCCATTCAGCAACATTTCCAGCCATATCATACAATCCAAAATCATTTGGAGCATAAGATTTTACAGCATTAGTAATATCTGCTCCATCATCGGACCATCCAGCAATACCTCCATAATCACCATCACTATTTTTGAAGTTAGCTAATTGATCCCCTAATATTTGTCTTTCTCCAGATCTAGTGTATTGTCCACTCCAGGGGTATTTTTTTCTACCTCTGTACATATTAAAGTCTCTATTCTCTTGCAGTGCAAGCGCTGCATATTCCCATTCTGATTCACTAGGTAGTCTGTATTTGGGAGTTATTAAACCAGTTTCTCTTGATGCCGATTTAAGCTCAGTGTTTGTAGTGTCTTTAGAATTTCTTTGATTGATTCTACCATTTAGTCGTTCTTCATTTCTGTCTCCGTAAGTTGAGTTCGGATTTAAAACATAAGTTTCAATACTGAAATTGGATTGAATCCCAGTAGCTTTTTCTTTAACTTCCACTTCATCATCATCATTATTTCTTTTATTTCCATTTAATTCACGATTGGTAGCTAAATAACCTTCATCCATCAATATTTTTTCATTGTATCTATCCGATCTCCATTTAGCAAATTCATTTGCTTGAATCCAACTTACTCCAACCACAGGGTATTGCCCATAAGCAGGATTTCTTAAGTAGTTTTCTACAAGATCTTCTGTATTTCCTAATCTGTTTCTCCAAACTAAAGTATCTGGAAGAGCTCCGTTGTAAATATCCGTATAATTACTATTTGATGGAGGGAAATTAGTTTTAATCCAATCTAAATATTCTAAGTACATCATATTTGTAACCTCAGTAGCATCCATATAAAAAGACATTACGTGTTGTTGATTTGGAGTGTTATTCCAATCATGCATTACATCATCTTGTACTTTTCCTTTTGTGTAAGTTCCCCCTTCAATAAAAACCAATCCTGGACCAGCTTCTTGGCCTTTGTAATTAGTGTTATATTGAAAACCACCATCTCTTGAATTAATAGTCCACCCTGTGGCGTTGGAAGTGTTCATAGATGTCTTAGAGTTATTACAACCAAAAAAAGTAAGTGAAATAAGTACTACAAATAATTTATACATATTCATTTTTTTAATATTATAATTTTTGTTAAAATCTTTAATCTTAAAAATTTTAAGTGATGCAATATATGAATTTAACCTTAAATTACAATCATTAATATTTATAAAAAAAGAAGATTATTAACCTTAAAACGATAATATTAATTTATTATTATTGTAATTTTGATTAATTGTGTAAATAGTAATATTCTTTAGATTTTGTCGTTTTTTATATATGAAAATTAATCAGTTAGTTGTTTTTTTATTTTTAATTAACTTCTGCTCAGTTGCTTCACAAGAAAAGTTAATCAATATAAATTGGGTTGATAATAAAACTTATTTGAGTGAGTTTAACTCTTTTAATGTCCCATATTTTGATAACTATACCCATAATTTTGAGCCTGACATTGGAGTTACACTAACGACCCAATGGATAGAAGACTTTATTATTGATCCCAATTTAGTTAGTATTGAAAAAATTAATTATGTCACTGTAAATACTTCTGAAGTTGGTAGTTTGGATATTAATTCTGTGCCTACCAAAATAGACTTTAAATTAAACAATAGCCTTTCCAAAAAAAATAGAACATTATACCTTGAATTTAATCCATTTTTTAGACAGGACAACGTCTTAAATAAAGTTTTATCTTTTTCTATTCAATACAATAAAAAACGCTCACAAGACAATCAAAAACTGTCAACTATTTCAAATTCTGTTCTTAGTCAAGGCTCTTGGTATAAATTTCAAGTTGGAAACTCTGGTGTATACAAGCTAAGTAAAAGTTTTTTAAATGATATGGGTGTTAATACCAATAATATAGATCCAAGAACCATTAAAATTTTTGGTAATGGTGGGGGAATGTTACCGTTAATGAACTCTTCTGAATTTCCATATGACCCTATTGAAAATGCTATAAAATTTATTGGTGAGGAAGATGGAGTTTTTAACAATGATGATTACATTATTTTTTACGCTAAAGGACAAGATACTTACAACGAAGAAAGCAACACTAATTTAAACTCTTTCACCAATGAAACTTTCTATTTGTTAAATGTTAGTGCTGGACTTGGTAGAAGGGTTGTTGATATAGTAGAGCCTGATATAGATGAAAACTATATTATTGATGAATATCAAGATTATAAATTTCATGAAGTTGATAATTATAATATAGCTAAAATCGGAAGAAGGTGGTTCGGGGAAAGATTTGATTTTGAATCAATCAAAAATTTTGAATTTGAATTTGATAATTTAATAACTTCTAAACCAATTGATTTAAAGGTTTATACAGCTGCTGTGTCCGAGATTCCTACTTCAATGAGCTTACAAGTAAATAACATAGATATAGACAATTTTAATTATCAATCTATTAATGATCCAATATTAGCAAGTGAAGATTATTTTAACAATCAAATATCAGTTTCTAATTCACTAATTAATGTAACACTAGATTATAATAACAATGGTAATCCAAGCTCGTATGCTTATCTTGATTATATCTCAATTGAAGCTACATGTGGTTTGTCCTTCAATGGTTCTCAGCTAATTTTTTATAACAATGAGGTTGAAAATTTAAATGGTGTAGGGAAATATGTTATTTCCAACTCAAATTCTTTGGATGAGGTATGGAATGTTACTGATATTTCAAATATCACATTTAAAGAAAACTCAAATTTAGAATCTAATTTTTATATAAAGTCTTCCCTTGGTTTAGCTTCTAAATATATTGCTTTTTCAAGATCTGATTTATTATTACCAGTTGCAAATAGCTCAGTTGTTTTAGCTAACCAAAATTTAAAAAACAACGTATTTGTTTCTAATAACAATGATTTAGAAAATGTAGATTATTTAATAGTAACATCTGAAGAGATGTTAATTCAAGCAAATAGATTAGCCGATATCAATAGAAATGTCAATAATCTAAATGTTAAGGTTGTTGATTTAAAAACAATTTATAATGAATTTAACTCTTCTAACCCTGATATATCTGCAATTAGAAATTTTGTTAAATATGTTTATGATAACTCTGAAGGTAATTTGAAATATCTGTGTTTATTTGGAGATGCTTCTTATGATTATAAAGATAGAATAGCAAACAATACAAATATTGTTCCTTCATGGCATTCTTTATCTAGTTTTAGTTTGTCAAGTTCATTTATTTCTGATGATTTTTTTGGTATGATGGATTTCAATGAAGGCACAATGAGTTCCTCTGATAAATTAGATATTGCGGTAGGAAGAATTTTAGCAGACACCCCTCAACGAGCTAAAGATTTAGTGGATAAAATTGAATCTTATTATAGTGAAGAATCTTTTGGTAGTTGGAGAAATAATACAATTGTTATTGCAGACGATGTGGATGAGTCTTGGGAAGATATAATTCAAAGTACGTCCGATTCATTAGCCACTATAATAGAAATTAATAAACCATCCATAAACATCAAGAAAATATACGCCGATGCATATGTGCAAGAATCTACGTCTGGAGGAGAGAGATATCCAGAGGTTAATAATGCAATTGTTGAAGGTATCGAAGTAGGGGCATTAGTTGTAAATTATTTTGGTCATGGTGGAGAAGATGGCATAGCCAGAGAAAGAATTTTTGATAAAATTGATGCTACTGAGCTATTAAATAAAAACAAATTAAATTGTTTTGTTTCAGTAACCTGTGAGTTCACAAAATTTGATAATCCAAATAGAGAAACTGCTGGAGAATTTTTGTACTGGAATAAAAATGGTGGTGCTGTAGGACTAATAACTACTACTCGACAGATTTTTGTGAGTGTTGGTGTTGATTTTAATATTACGCTACAACAGTATCTTTTCAACTTAAATTCGAATACAACATATAGTATGGCAGAGGCTTTAAGATTAACCAAAAATGACCCAGAGATTTCTAATATTATACAAAGAAGGTTGGTATTTTTTATTGGTGATCCTGCTATGAAATTAGCTTTTCCAGATCCAAACATCAAAATAACAAGTGTTAATGATATTCCTGTAAATGATTTAAATGAACCTTTAAAGGCTTTAAGCTTAGTTAATATTAAAGGTCAAGTTGAGGGTATTGGAGGTGAAGTATTGAATAATTACAATGGAGAGTTGACTTCCACTGTATTTGATAAAAACATTTCAAGATCCACACTAGCCAATGACAATATTTATCAAAATAATGAGCCAATAATTCTTGATTTCACAACTCTTGGTGAAACCATCTTTAAAGGAAAAGCATCTATTTCTAACGGACTATTTGAGTTTAATTTTGTGGTACCCAGAGATATAGGCATGGCTGTTGATAACGGTAAGTTTAGCTTATATGCAGAAAATGCTAACCAAGATGTAGATAACTCAGGAAATGAAATGAGCATACTAATTGGTGGTATAAATGAGAATGCAGAAAATGACAACACAGGGCCTGATATTAATTTATACATGAATGATGAGAGTTTCATTGATGGAGGTATTACGAATGAAAACCCATTTTTAATTGTTAAATTATTTGATGAAAATGGAATAAATACATCCAGTGGAATAGGTCATGATATTACTGCTGTTTTAGATGGTGACAACTCAAATACTTTTCAATTAAATGATTATTATGAAGCGGCACTAGATGATTATCAAAATGGAAGTATTAAATATCCACTAAGAGATTTGGAACCTGGTCTACATACAATAAATTTTAAAGCATGGGATGTGTTTAATAATTCTTCTAGTGGTGAGATTCAATTTTTAGTAAACGATCAAAATGATAATTTGGTAATATCAAATGTATTGAATTACCCAAATCCTTTTGTTAATTATACTGAATTTTGGTTCAATCACAATAGTAGTGATGTTTTAGACGTTCTAATACAAATATTTACAGTGTCAGGTAAACTTGTTAAAACTATAAGTCAACAGACGAACTTGTCTGGTTCATCATCTCTATCTAGAGATTTAATCTGGGACGGAAGAGACGAATATGGAGACAGGCTAGCAAAAGGTGTTTATGTTTATAAACTTAAGGTAAGATCTTTGCAAACAAACAAAAAAACACAAAAAATTCAAAAACTTGTTATCCTGTAATATTAAAGTATATTTGTTAAATTAAAGAATAAATTAAATGAGGTATCCTATTATATTTTTGACATTATTATTATTCAACTCTCAATTAATTGCGCAAACTGAAACTCAGATTGAAGTTAGCGCTAGTGATAGTAGAGTTATAACTACAGGGGTTCCTTTTTTATTGATAGCATCCGATGCAAGAGCAGCAGCAATGGGTGATATGGGTGTGGCAACTGGTGTAGATACCTATTCCCAGCACTGGAATCCATCTAAATATGCTTTTTCAGAATCCAAATCTGGATTTGGGATTAGTTACACTCCTTACTTAAGTAAATTAGTGAATGATATTTCTCTTGGTAATATTACATATTTTAATAGGTTAAATGAAAGAAGTGCATTTGCGGTAAGTTTTAAATACTTTAGTCTGGGTGAAATAGAGCTTATCCAAGATGAATTTTCACAGGCACTAATCGAAAAGCCTAACGAACTTACTATGGACGTTTCTTATTCTTTAAGGTTAGCAGATCAGTTTTCAATGGGGGTTTCATTACGTTATTTAAGATCTGATCTAAAAATCCAAGCAGTTGACCAAAATGCTATAGCGGCAAGTTCTTATGGTGTGGATATTTCTGGATATTATCAAGGAGAAGAACAGGCCTATAATGATTTTAATGGTAGATGGAGAGCAGGTTTTATAATTCAAAATTTAGGCCCAAAAATCAAGTATGATGATTCTGGGTCTGAAAGTTTCTTACCTACAATGCTTAGATTAGGTGGAGGTTTTGATTTTATATTAGATTCTTATAATAAGGTTTCTGTAACTGCTGAATTTTCAAAACTACTAGTACCAACACCACCATTACTGGGTACATTTACTGATTATAATGATGTTAATGGTAATGGTATTTTTGATGAAGATGAAGAGCAAATCGGTCAAAGCTACACTGGAATTATTAGTGGTAAACCTACTGATGTAGACTTTTTAACTGGAGTTTTTCAATCCTTTTCAGATGCACCCGGAGGATTTAGTGAAGAGTTGCGTGAGTTTACGTGGTCATTAGGTGCAGAATATACTTATGAAGATTCTTTTGCTCTAAGAGCAGGGTTTTTTAACGAAAGTGAAGATAAAGGCGCTAGAAAATTTTTAGCTCTAGGAGCAGGTTTTAAATTTACCGGCACAAATATTGACTTATCTTATCTTTTCTCTGCATCAAAAGTTCCGAGTCCGTTAGAGAATACCCTAAGATTTTCTTTAACTTTTAACTTTGGTGATAATGAATATTACGAATACTAAAAATATCATATGAAAAAGATCTCAATTAATTCAAACTTCTCAGTTTTTGATTCAATTGACGATTTGCCAAATCAAGCTGTAAAATTATTTGAATCTGCCAAGAAAATAAGAAAAACAGCATATTCAAAATATTCTAATTTTTCTGTTGGTGTGGCCGTTTTAATGGATAATGGAGAAGTTATAAGTGGAAATAACCAAGAAAATGCAGCATATCCCTCTGGTATGTGTGCTGAAAGAACTGCACTATTCTATGCAAATTCTAAATACCCTAACGCTACAATTATTTGTTTAGCAATTGTAGCAGGTTCAAATTCCAAGATTAATAAAACTCCAATTGCACCTTGTGGTGGATGTAGACAGGTTATTTCTGAGTTCGAGACTAAACAAAACTCTGCTATAGGGATATATTTTATGGGTGAAGAAGGCAAGGTTGTTTTTACTGAATCCATCGAAAATTTACTGCCTTTTCAGTTTGATTCCTCTTTTTTATAAAAAATTCTATTATTTACTTTTTTTAAATAGACTTCAATGGTTATTTTTGTACTTGATTTTACTGATATATGAAAAAAATAACTAAAGAAACTTATTTAAAATGGTATGAAGATATGCTGTTTTGGAGAAAATTTGAAGACAAGTTAGCTGCTGTTTATATACAACAAAAGGTAAGAGGTTTTCTACATTTATACAATGGGCAAGAGGCTGTTTTAGCTGGTGCATTGCATGTAATGGATCTTTCCAAGGATAAAATGATAACTGCTTACAGAAACCATGTGCAACCAATTGGAATGGGTGTTGATCCAAAAAGAGTGATGGCGGAGTTATTTGGTAAAAAAACAGGAACTTCTCAAGGTTTGGGTGGTTCAATGCATATTTTTTCAAAAGAACATAGGTTTTATGGTGGACACGGAATTGTAGGTGGTCAAATTCCATTAGGTGCAGGTATCGCATTTGGGGATAAGTATCATGGTTCTGATGCTGTTACTTTATGTTGTTTTGGGGATGGAGCTGCTAGACAAGGATCACTTCATGAGGCTTTTAATTTAGCGATGCTTTGGAAACTACCTGTGGTGTTTATTTGTGAAAACAATGGTTATGCTATGGGCACATCAGTGGAAAGAACTGCAAATCATACGGAGATTTGGAAGCTTGGTCTAGGTTATGAAATGCCGTGTGGCCCAGTAGACGCAATGAGTCCAGAAAAGGTTGCTGAAGCCTTAAGTCCTGCAATTGAAAGAGCTAGAAAAGGAGAAGGCCCAACTTTTTTAGAAATGAAAACTTACCGATATAGAGGTCATTCAATGAGTGATGCTCAACATTACAGAACAAAAGATGAAGTAGCTGAGTATAAAAAAATAGATCCTATAACTCAAGTCAAAGATTTAATCTTAAATAAAAAATATTCAACTCAAGTAGAATTGTCAAAAATTGATGATAAAATAAAAAATAAGGTAAAAGAGTGTGAGAAATTTGCTGAAGAGTCTGACTATCCAGATACAAGTCTTATGTATGACGCAGTTTATGAGCAAAATGATTATCCTTTTTTAACACATAAATTATAATTATGGCAGAATTAATAAAAATGCCGAGACTTAGTGATACCATGGAAGAAGGAACAGTTGCTTCCTGGTTAAAAAAGGTTGGTGATAAGATTGAAGAGGGAGATATTCTTGCAGAAATTGAAACAGATAAAGCAACAATGGAGTTTGAGTCTTTTTATGAAGGGACTCTACTTTATATTGGTGTTCAAGAAGGGGAAACAACAAATGTTGATGACCCTTTAGCTATTATTGGTGAACCCAATGAAGATTATACAAGTTTATTAAGTTCTTCTAATGATCCCAAATCTGTTGATGAGGTTGTTAAGGAAGATAAAGTAGAAGTTGAAAATGTAAATGAAACTACCTCAAATTCAGATGTATCTGTTCCGGATGGTGTGACTGTGGTTACTATGCCAAGACTTAGTGATACAATGGAGGAGGGTACTGTAGCTACATGGCTTAAAAATATAGGAGATACAGTTGAAGAGGGAGATATTCTTGCAGAAATTGAAACGGACAAAGCTACTATGGAGTTTGAGTCTTTTCAGTCAGGAGTATTATTATACATTGGTTTACAAGTTGGTGAATCCGCAAAAGTTGATGACTTATTAGCTATCATTGGTCCTAAAGGGGTTGAGGTATCTCATTTGGTAGATAACTTTAATGTGTCTAGTGAAATACCAGTTGTCAATGAAACTAAAGTGGAAGAGGTTAAAATTGAAGAAGCTAAACCTTTGACTTAAGACAAACCAACAGAGTTAAGTAAAGTTGAACCCAAATCGGATAAAAGAATATTTATTTCTCCACTTGCTAAAAAATTAGCAAAAGAAAAAAATATTAATATAAATTCTATTTCCGGGTCTGGGGAAAATGGTCGTATTATTAAGATTGATATAGAAAATTATCAAGTAGGTTCTCCTACTAGTGTAGTTTTAGATTTGACGGAATCTTTTGAAGAAGTTAACCATTCTCAAATGAGAAAAGTTATCGCTAAGAGATTAGGTGAATCTAAGTTTTCTGCTCCTCATTACTACTTAAGTGTCGAGTTTGATATGTCAAATGCAATTTCTTTTAGAAATCAATTTAATTCTATTCCAGACACAAAAATTTCTTTTAATGATATTATCGTCAAAGCTGCATCTATGGCACTAGTAGATAGTCCAAAGGTAAATTCTCAGTGGTTTGAAGATAGAGTTAGATACAATAAACATGTTCATATTGGTGTTGCTGTAGGAGTAGATGACGGATTAATAGTGCCAGTTTTAAAGTTTGCGAATCAACAAAAACTTTCAGGTATTGGAAGTATGGTTAAAGAATTTGCTCAGAAAGCTAGGTCAAAAAAGTTAACTCCTCAGGAAATGGAAGGAAGTACATTTACGATATCCAACCTTGGAATGTTTGATATTGAAAGTTTTACTTCTATTATTAACCCTCCAAATACAGCAATTTTATCTGTTGGATCAATCATTGAAAAACCTGTAGTTAAAAATGGTAATATAGTAGTTGGAAATACAATGAAGTTAACTCTAGCTTGTGACCACAGGGTTGTTGATGGGTTGACTGGAGCTAAGTTTTTACAGAGCTTAAGAGGTTATGTAGAAAACCCAGTAACAATGCTTGTTTAATAAACTACTTTTTTTATTTACTATCTTTAATTAAACTAATTTGAATAATTATGTCAAAAAATGTCATTATTACTGGAACTAGTAGAGGCATAGGTCTTGAGCTTATTAAACTATTTTCTAATTCAGGATTTAATGTGTTATCTCTTTCAAGAAACAAAAATATCGCAGAAAAATTAAATTTAAATAATACCTCTTGTTTGTCTTTTGATATTACTAAAGAAGAGGATCATTTATTAGTAAATAAATTTATTTCTAACAACTGGAACTCTGTAGATATACTAATAAATAATGCAGGTTTATTGATTAATAAAAACTTTCAAGACACTACTCTAAAAGATTTTAACGATGTCTACAACACAAACGTGTTTGGTGTAGCTAGGTTAATTCAGATATGTCTTCCATTTATGAAAGAAAATAGTCAGGTTATTAATATAAGTTCAATTGGAGGCGTTCAAGGTAGTGTAAAATTCCCAGGCCTATCTGCATACAGTTCTAGTAAGGGAGCTTTAATTACCTTGACAGAAATGTTAGCGGAGGAATATAAAGAATTAAAAATTAATTTTAATGTATTGGCTTTAGGTGCAGTACAAACTGAAATGCTAGAGGAAGCATTTCCAGGCTATAAAGCATCTGTTTCAGCCAAAGAAATGGCAGATTATATTTATGACTTTTCCATAAAAGGATCTAAAATTATAAATGGAAAAATACTTCAAATTTCATCCAGTACCCCATAGTATGCAATTATATAAGGATTTCATACCAACTAATTCTATTTCTTACACCGAAGATTTACTTAAATTACATCAGATAGAAATTAAAATTAAATCTGAGCGTAAAACTAGGCATGGCGATTTTAGAGTCTTAAGAAATGGTAATTGTTTAATTACGGTCAATTCTAATTTAAACAAGTATAGATTCTTGATAACACTTATTCATGAGATTACCCATTTATATGTATATAAACTTTTTAAAAATAGTGTAAAGCCTCACGGACATGAGTGGAAAAATCAATTTAGAATTCTAATAGCCCCAATCTTGAACCCTGATGTTTTTCCAAAATCACTACTGCCTTTACTTGCTAATTATTTTAAAAACCCAAAAGCTTCCACAGATTCAGATATTGAATTAGTTAAAGAGCTAAAAAGTTATGATTTATGTGATGATAAAAACTACATACATGAACTAGATTTAGGTAGAAAATTTAGTATTTACAATGGAAAAATTTTTAAATTAGAAAAGAAATTAAGAAAAAGATATAAATGTCTTGAAATTGAAACCGGTAAATATTATCTCTTTAATGCTAATGCAGAAATAAATATAAATACATAATTATGAGTAAAACTATTGCAGTGAGTGGATATTTTGACCCAATTCATGTTGGTCATTTAGATTATTTAGAAATGTCAAAGAAACTTGGAGATAAACTAATTGTTATAGTAAATAACAATAATCAATGTGTACTTAAAAAAGGCAAACCTTTTATGGATGAGCATGATAGAGTTCGTATTGTAGCAGCTTTAAATATTGTTGACGAGGTTTTTTTATCAATAGACACAGACAAAACAGTTTGTAAATCACTTGAGGCAATTAAACCAGATATTTTTGCAAATGGAGGAGACAGAGCTACTTCAGAAGTTCCAGAATCTTTTGTTTGTAATAAGTATAATATTGAAATGGTTGACGGTTTAGGGGATAAAATCAGAAGCTCTTCTTCGCTGACAGGGCTTAAACAATTAAAATAATGAATCAAAGTAATAATATTTTTCAGAATTTCAGTCAATTGTTTTCAGACACGAGAATATATTTGATAAACCTTCTTGATTTTAGAAAAGATGCTGATCAAATTACTACGACAGAGGCTATTAAAGCGGATATACAGTTCAAAGGAGCAACCGCCTGGATTCTTATATGTTCTATAATAGTTGCATCTATTGGGTTAAATACAAATTCAATTCCTGTTGTAATTGGAGCGATGTTAATCTCCCCATTAATGGGTCCGATTTTAGGTATTGGCTTATCTATTGCTATAAATGATATAGATACATTAAAAACTTCCCTTGTAAGTCTGGGGACAATGATATTGCTTAGTATACTGACTTCTTTTTTCTATTTTTGGATCTTTGATATTAATGCAGATACTTCTGAGTTATTTGCACGAACTAGACCTGATATTAGAGAGATTTTAATTGCATTTTTTGGCGGGCTTGCTCTTATTATAGCAAGGACTAAAAAAGGGACAATAGCCACTGTAATTTATGGGGTAGCAATTGCTACTGCACTTATCCCACCACTTTGTACCGCTGGTTATGGAATTGCAGTTGGTTCTTGGGATTATTTCCTAGGGGCTATGTATTTGTTTATTATAAATACAATTTTTATTGCTTTAGCGACTTTCATAGTTATTAAGTTTTTAAAATTTCCAATGATTAATTATGTAGATTCTATTAGAAGAAGAAGGATTTCTAGATTTGCAACTTTAGCAGCCATAATAGTTATGATCCCCGCAGTTTGGACATTTGTAAATGTTGTAAATGAAAGTAATTTTAAGAACGATGCATTAAGCTTCTTAAATTCTGAACTTGATATTCTACCAAACTCAAAGTATATTAAAAAAAATACTGTTGTTCAGTATAATTCAGATAAACCTTCTGTGATTGAATTAACAACGCTGGGTAACGATCAAATATCAAAAGAAATTGAGTTTGTTTTAAATACAAAAATGAAAAACTACAATTCCCTTAATAATACCGAGTTAATTATTAATCAAAGTGTTTTTAGAGAAATCAATAATCTTGAATATATGGAAGAGCTAAGGTCTAGAGACTCTTTAGATTTGCTATCACAAACTCAAAAAATTAACTTTTTAGAAGATAAAGTTCAAGAGCTTTTAGTTTTAGAGAAAAACTATATTGAATTTCCTAATTTGCTTAAAGAATTAAATATTAATTATTCTGAAATAGACGAGTTTTCTTACTCAAATATTCTTAAATCTGATTTTAAATCAATAGATACAGTTTCCGTTTTTTATGTTAAATGGAATGATAGTTTAGTTAATGAAATTGATATAATAAGTAAATCTTCGCAACTAGAAAAGTGGTTAAAATATAAATTGAATCTTGATTCAATTATAATTAAAAGGGAATTTTAATATTATTATTTGTTGAATGTTTCTCTAATCTTTCTATAAAGCTTAGATGAGTACACGAAATCAGTTACAGCAGTATTATCTGTTTTGAAAATATTTTCTTTACTTCCTTCCCATTCTTTAAGTCCATCTTTTAAAAAAATAATTTTATCCCCAATTTCCATCACTGAATTCATGTCATGAGAATTAATCACCGTAATAATATTGTATTCAGTAGTAATTTCTTTAATTAAATTATCAATTATAATAGCAGTTTTTGGATCTAAACCCGAGTTAGGTTCATCACAAAATAAATACTCTGGATTATTAACTATTGCTCTGGCAATAGCAACTCTTTTTTGCATTCCACCAGATGCCTCGCTAGGCATTTTTTTATTTACATTAATTAGATTCACTCTTTTTAAGGCAAAATTGGCTCTTTCAACAATCTCATCATTGGAATAATTAGTGAACATTTTTAATGGAAACATAACATTTTCTTCAATATTCATTGAGTCAAATAGTGCGCTTCCTTGAAAAACAGTACCAATTTTTGATTTTAATTTCATTTTTTCATTCTCGCTGAGTTCATTAAGTTCTTGATTACCATAATAAATATCTCCTTTATCGTAACTGTAAAGATCTAACAAGCATTTTAGTAGTACAGTTTTACCAGAACCACTTTGCCCTATAATCAGGCTAGTTTCCCCATTGTTGAATTCTGCAGTAATTCCTTTAAGTACCTCAATATTATTAAAAGATTTATGTAGTTGATTTATTTTTAACATTAGGATAGTAACATTTGAGTTAATATAAAGTTGAGCAGTATAATAGAAACACTAGTCCATACAAATGATGTTGTACTAGCTTTGCCAACTTCAAGAGCTCCACCTTTCATGTAATAGCCATGAAATGAGGGTATAGTAGCTAGTATAAAAGCGAATATAAAAGTTTTAATAAAGGAATAGGCCATATGAAATGGTATGAAATCCATCTGCACTCCAGCTATGTAATTATCAACAGAACTATACCCTCCAAAAAAACAGGCAACTAACCCCCCTAAAACACCCACAAACATAGATATCGAAATAATAAAAGGATATAATAGCATTGCTATTGCTTTTGGAAAAACTAAATAATTTAAAGGATTTACACCCATTACTTCAAGAGCATCAATCTGCTCTGTAACTCTCATGGATCCAATACTAGAAGTTATAAATGAGCCAACTTTTCCTGCCATAATAATAGAAATTATAGTAGGTGCAAATTCTAAAACAATACCCTGTCTTGTTGCAAATCCAACTAAATAATTTGGTAAAAGTGGGTTTTCCATATTTAGTGCTGTTTGTATTGTAATAACACCTCCAATAAAAAATGAAACAAAAGCAATTATTCCTAATGAATTTATTACAAGATCCTCAATGTCTTTTAAGATTAACTGTTTCATAACACTCCATTTTGTTGGCTTATGGAACATTTTATTGATCATAATAAAGTATAACCCTATGTTGTGAAGATGGCGCATTGGTTTATTGAAATAATTAATACTAAATTAAATTTTAATATCTATTTAAGTGCTATTTTTGATATTATTTTAATTATAATATATCAAATGAATCAAATCTTACTTCCCCTATTAGTTTCAGTTTTTAGTTTAAATTTTAGCAGTTGTAGTTTAAATACCAAAGCTTCTAGCTCAGATTTAGATAAACCTAAGTTAGTTGTTTCAATTGTTGTTGATCAAATGAGGTTTGATAATCTAGATAAATATAAAGAAAGCTACTCCAATAATGGCTTTAATAGATTGATACGTGACGGGTTTAACTTAAAAAACAATCATTTTAATTATGTGCCAACAGTAACTGGCCCAGGTCATGCATCTATTGCTACAGGATCAACTCCGAAGACTCACGGTATTGCTGGAAACAATTGGTTTGATAAAAACACACAAAAAGATGTTTATTGTACTACAGATTTAGATTATGAAAATTTAGGTGGCAATGCATATTCTGCAAAAATGTCTCCAAATAATCTTTTGGTTAACACTTTAGGTGATTTAAATAGGATTGAAAATGATATGAATTCAAAAACAATTTCTATTGCGATTAAAGATAGAGGTTCAATCTTAATGGGTGGAAAAAAAGCAAATGCTGCTTATTGGTTTTATGGAAAAGATAAGGGTGAGTGGGTGTCAAGTAAATACTATATGGAAGAACTTCCTAAATGGGTAAACAATTTTAATAACTCTGGTTTTGTTTCAGATTATATAAGAGAATGGAATACTCTTTATGATATTAATACATACAAAGAAAGTAGATCGGATGATAACAACTTTGAAAAATCATTTAAAGGCGACCCATCAGTTACATTCCCATATGATTTAAATATGCTTAAAGATTTAAATGATGGATATGATCTGTTAAAGGAAACTCCATTTGGTAATAGTTTAACAACAGATTTTGCTATCGAAGCCATATCCAATGAAAAATTAGGAAAAGATCAATTTACAGATGTTTTAACCATTAGTTATTCTTCTACAGATTACATTGGCCACAATTTTGGGGTAGACGCTAAAGAAACTCAAGATGCTTATTTAAGACTTGATTTAGAAATTGAAAGGTTATTATATTTTTTAGATAGTTATGTTGGAAAAAATGAGTACACATTATTTTTAACTGCTGATCACGGAGCCGCAAAAATCCCTGCATATTTGAACTCAATTGGTATTCAATCTAAAAATGTTGAAGAAGGTACAGTCAAAAATATTTTAAAAGATGTTTTGTTTAAATCTTATGGCTCAAATCAATTAATTAGCAAAATTATGAACAGTCAGATTTATCTTAATAATAAAACTATTAATTCATTAAATTTAAACCTTAAAAGTGTTGAAAAGACAATAATTAACACTCTTACTCAGCTAGATTTTATTGATAAAGTATACACCTCAAATGAAATAATTAATGGAAATTTTGATGGTGGATATGAACTATTAATACAAAATGGATACAATGTTCAAAGATCAGGTGATGTTATTTTTAAGCTTAAAGAAAATGTTATCAGCTATGGAAATAAGGGAACTACTCATGGATCAGGATATTCTTATGATACGCATGTACCGCTCATTTTTTTTGGTAAAAAAATAGTACAAGGTGAATCCGATCTTAAAACAAAAATTACTGATATTGCTCCGACTATTGCTAAATTACTTGGATTAAAAAAAATGAATAATTCTACTGGGGAAGTGTTAAGTTTTGTAATTAAAGATTAGATTTTTTTTTAAGGGATAAATTTACTTTATCAATAAAATCTAAAATTTCTTCTCTTCCAATAAACTTTGAGCTTGATGTAGTGAAAAAATTGGGTAAAACTTCCCAATTTTCTTGAAGTTTTAGTTTATACCTTTCAATATTTGATTTAATCACATTCGGCTTTAGTTTATCGCACTTAGTGAAAATTATAGAAAATGATATTGAATTATATGCTAGCCAATTAATAAAATCTATATCAATTGGTAAGGGGCTATGTCTAATGTCAATTAGTACAAATGCTGAAATTAATTGTTCTCTTTCTTTGAAATAATTTGTAATAAATTTCTGAAAGATGTTTTTTTGAGATCTTGAAACTTTTGCATAACCATATCCGGGTAGATCTACTAAATTCCAATTGTCATTTATAATAAAATGATTTATGAGCTGTGTTTTACCAGGTTTAGAGGAGGTTTTAGCTAAGTTTTTTTGATTGGTCAGCATATTTATAAGAGATGATTTTCCTACGTTGCTTCGACCTATAAATGCGTATTCAGGGATGTTAGTCTTTGGGCAGTTTGCTACATTCTGATTACTTACAACAAATTTTGCGGATTTAATTTGCATTATTATTGATGTTAAGCGATGTTTTTATCTGAAAGCCACTGAATAACAATTTCATTGAATCTTTCTGGATGCTCCATCATTGCAGCATGACCACATTTTTTTAGCCAAAATAAATCTGAATTTGGAAGTAATTTATGAAATTCATCAGCAACATTTGGAGGGGTAACAATATCATCCTCTCCCCAAATTAAGCAAACAGGCAAGGTCATTTTTGGTAAATCTTTTGCCATATTGTGTCTAATAGCACTTTTAGCAATTGCTAAAGTTTTAACTAATTTAAGCCTATTGTTAACTGTTTCAAATACATCATCAACTAATTCTTTGGTAGCAACTTTTGGATCATAAAAAACCTCTTCTACTTTCTTTTTCATCACCTCATAATCACCTCTTCTTGTGTATCCACTTCCCATAGCACTTTCATAGAGTCCTGAACTTCCCGTTAAAATTAATGCAGCAGCTCTTTTTTTAAATAATTTCGTGTAATATAAGCCTACATGACCACCTAAAGAGTTTCCTAATAATATAAATTTGTTTAATTTTTTAAATTCAATAAACTCATTTAAATATTCAGCAAAAGCTTTTACAGATGTGCTTAGTAAGGGTAAGTCATATAAGGGTAATTCAGGGACTAAGACTTTGAAATTATTATTGCTAAAAGATATAATTGATTTTTCAAAATTGGATAACCCGCCCATTAGACCATGTAGAAAAATGATTGGAGTTCCACTTCCTTTTTCTATGTATTTAAATTTGTTTTCTACTTTGGGAGCGAAGTTCATTTTCAAATTATATATATGTAAAAATAAACATATTTTATTTAAGACGTCTGCATAAGTTTTTTTTATTATTTTTTTTGCATTTATCAACAATCCTTAGACGTGTATTGTTGATTACTTGTTTCACTATCATAAAGTATTGATAAACAATAGTTTAAAAAAATAAATCCAGTTTTTTATCGATATTTTACGCATTTAATAGATTTTTATTAACAATGTGGTAAAATGTGGTAAAATGTGGTAACTTTTTTCTTAAATTTGATTGTATCTATTATTAAGAAGAAATGAAACCACTTATAGGAACACATGAATGCAAGGCAGATGTTAAGGGAAGGATTATGCTGCCATCTTCTTTAAAAAAACAATTGTCTTCTGTATTGCAGGACGGTTTTGTTTTAAAGCGTGCTGTGTTTCAAAATTGTTTAGAGCTTTATCCAATTACAGAGTGGAATGAACTGATTGAAAATGTAAATTCATTAAACCGGTTCAAAAAGAAAAATAATGACTTTATAAGAAGGTTTACTGCTGGAGTAAGGTTAGTGGAGTTAGATTCTTCAGGAAGGTTTTTAATCCCCAAGGATTTAATTGATTTTGCAAATATTTCTAAAGATATAGTTATTTCTTCTTCTGTAAATATTATTGAAATATGGGATAAGAGTAGTTACGAAAAGGTTTTAAAAGATTCAGCAATTGATTTTGCAGCATTGGCTGAAGATGTAATGGGTAATGATGATTAAGTTATGATGTACCACAATCCTGTTTTGTTGAATGAGTCTGTAGCAGGTTTGAATATTATTAAAAATGGTATTTATGTTGATGTGACTTTTGGTGGAGGAGGTCATAGCAAGGAGATCTTAAATAAACTCGGAGAAAAAGGAAGATTAATTGCATTTGATCAAGATCAAGACGCATTGGAGAATATAATTAACGACGATAGATTTTTATTAATTAACAAAAATTTCATGTATTTAAAAGAAAATTTACTTTCAATTAATATTGATAAAGTAGATGGTATTCTTGCAGATTTTGGAATTTCTTCTCACCAAATTGATGTTCCAGATAGAGGTTTTTCGATAAGATATGAAGCTAAGTTGGACATGAGAATGGATCAAAATAGTGAATTAAAAGCCCATGAAATTATCAATAATTATTCATTTGAGCAGCTTGCAAAAATTTTCTTTGACTATGGAGAGTTAAGAATGGCTCGACTTATTGCTAGAAAAATTATTGAAGCACGACTAATATCAGAAATTAAAACAACCTTAGAATTAAACAATTTGCTTCTGAGCATATTGCCAAAAAAAAGAAGTAATAAATTATTAGCTCAAATTTATCAGGCTCTTAGAATAGAAGTAAATTCTGAAATTGACGTTATAAAATCTTTTTTAATTCAAACTAAAGATGTTTTACAAAAAAAAGGAAGACTAAGTATTATTTCATATCACTCTTTGGAGGACCGTCTGGTTAAAAGATTTATTAGAAGTGGTTTATTTCAAGGAGATGCTAAAAAAGATATTTTTGGTAATGAAGAATTGCCATTTAATAAAGTAGGTAAACTTATTGTTCCAACAGAGGATGAAATTAAGTTAAATAATAGAGCTAGAAGTGCCAAATTAAGAATTGCTGAAAAAAATTAAATAATGAAAAATAAAATAATCCAATTTATTAGAGGCTCTTTTCTTTTAAGTAAAGACTCATCTAAAAACTGGAGCTTAATTTTATTTTTTTCTTTTTTATCTCTACTAATGATTAATAGTTCACATAGCGTAGATAAAAAAATTCATGAAATAGCTCGAATTAACGAAAGTGTTAAATCACTTCGTTCTGAGTTTGTAGATACTAGAACTATTTTAATTAGATATAAAATGGAATCTGCAGTATCAAAAAAAATTAACGAAATGGGGATTAGTTCATCTACTGAACCTCCTATTAAAATAATTGTAAATAAATAAATTGGCTACAACAAAAAAACATATTATAAATAGAACATATATAGTATCAGTATTAATATTTATACTTGCTATTTCTATTGTTGTTAAGCTTGTTAATATTCAATTTGTAAAGGGTGATTATTATATTGGTTTATCTGAAGAAAATAATATTAAAAATGTAATTATTCCAGCCAACAGAGGTAGTGTGTATTCTAGTAATGGAAAGCTTTTAGCTACTTCAGTTCCAAAATATGATATTCGTTTTGATGCTCTAGCCCCGTCCAATAAAAATTTCAACGATAATATTGAAGATCTAGCGATTAGTTTATCTAAATACCATAATAAACCTGAAAGTTACTTTATTCAATTACTTAAAAATGCTAGAGATTCTGAAAATAGATATTTATTAATAGCTAGAAATTTAGGGTATAATGATCATGTTAAAATTAAAAACTTTCCACTATTTAAACTTGGATCTTTTAAAGGAGGGTTAATTGTTGAGCAAAAAACAAAACGTGATTATCCAATGGGTGGTGTTGCTCAAAGAACTATTGGTTACGAAAGAAAAGATGATAAAGGTAATGTAACAAGACCTGGAATTGATGGAGCTTATGGTTCTAAGTATTTAAAAGGGGTGGATGGTAAAAGATTATCTCAGAAAATCGGTAAAGGTCAATGGAAGCCAATCGAAGATTTCAATCAAATTGAACCTCAAGATGGTTTAGATATATATACTACCATTGATGTTAAGATTCAAGATGTAGCACATTTTTCTCTTTTAGAACAATTAGAAAAATTTAAAGCAGATCATGGTAGCGTAGTAGTAATGGAGGTTTCTACAGGAGAAATTAAAGCGATTTCAAACCTTGGAAGAACATCCAAAGGAACTTATTATGAAAAGTTAAATTATGCAGTCGGAGAGTCTCATGAACCTGGATCAACTTTTAAATTGATGGGTATGGTTGCAGCTCTTGAGGATAAGGTCATTGATACTAGTGATGTAATTGATACCGAGGCTGGAGTTTTAAGTTTTTATGGCAGAAATGTTAGAGATTCTAAAAGAGGAGGATATGGAAAAATTTCAGTAGCTAAAGCATTTGAGGTCTCTTCAAATACTGCAATGGTAAAATTAATTAATGAAAATTATAAAGAAACCCCAGAAAAATTTGTAGATAGGTTATACAGCATGGGGTTAAATAGCACTCTGGACTTACCAATTCTTGGTGAAGGAATTCCTAAAATAACACACCCTAGTGATAAAAAAAACTGGGATGGATTAGACTTGCCATGGATGGCATTTGGATATGGTGTATCGATAACACCCTTACAAACCTTGACTTTTTATAATGCAATAGCAAATAATGGAGTGATGTTAAGACCTAGGTTTTTAAGAGAAGTTAAAGATTTTGATAAAAAAGTGGAGGTTTTTAATAAAGAAATTATGAATCCATCAATATGTACTAAAGAGACTGCTAAAAAAGTACAAAAGATGATGCAAAATGTTGTAGAAAAAAAGCATGGAACAGCACATAATATTTACTCTTCTAATTTCTCAATGGCAGGTAAAACAGGAACATGTCAAACAGAATACTGGAAAGAGTCAGGACTGTATATATCCTCTTTTGCAGGCTATTTCCCAGCAGAAAACCCAAAATACTCATGTATTGTAGTAATCCATAAGCCGGATAAGGAAATTGGATACTATGGAAATATAGTAGCTGCACCCGTATTTAAGAAAATTGCTCAAAAGATTTATTCTGAAACTGCAATTGAACAAAGAATTGAGGGTTTTGAAAATTTAAATGTAGAACTAATTTCAAATAATGAATCATATCTAAAATCAATTAACGATAGATCTGTAATGCCTAATGTAACGAAGCTAAGTTTATCGGACGCTATAGCATTATTAGAAAATTTAGGATTAGAAGTAGAGGTGTATGGTGATGGAAATAAAATTAATCAATCATTAAAGTCAGGTACAAAAATAACTAAGAATCAAAAGATAATATTAAAGCTAACTTGAAAGAATTAAAGGAAATATTGTACAAAGTTAAAATTACTAAGGTGATTGGTAATACTTCTATTGGAGTAAGTAAATTATGTATTGATTCAAGACAGATAAAATCTAATGATTTATTTATTGCTATCAGAGGTAATTCTATGGATGGTCATAATTTTATAAATAAAGCGATTGAATTAGGAGCAAAATCAATTATTTGTGAGTCAATTCCAACCAATATTATTGATGGAATTACTTATCTAGAAGTTAATTGTTCAAGAGAAGCATTATCCATTTCTTCAGCAAACTATTTTGATAACCCCTCACAAAAATTGAAATTAATTGGTGTAACTGGCACTAACGGAAAGACAACAATAACTACACTATTATTTGATTTATTTAAAATCGCAGGTTTTAAAACAGGTCTTATTTCTACTGTTAAAATTTGTATAGATCAAAATGAAATAAGCTCACTACAAACTACTCCTGATTCACTATTAATAAATTCTTTATTAAATCAAATGTTAGAAAAAGGAGTTGAGTATTGTTTTATGGAAATTAGTTCTCATGGAATACATCAAAAGAGAATTAATGGACTAAATTTTTCAGGTGGCATATTTTCAAATCTTTCCCATGATCATTTAGACTATCATTCTACTTTTTCTAATTATAGAGATATTAAAAAAGAATTTTTTGATAATCTCCCAAAGGATTCTTTTTCTCTGATTAATAAAGATGATAAAAATGGAAAGTTCATGACCCAAAACACTAAATCTAAAGTGTTTTACTATGCGCTGAGTTCTTATGCTGATTTTAAAATCAAAATATTAGAAAAATCAATTGAAGGAATGTTATTGAAAATTGATCAAACTGAACTTTGGACTAATCTCTCTGGTAAGTTTAATGCTTATAATTTATTGTCCGTTATCTCGGCTGCCACATTATTAGGTATACCACAAGATAAAGCATTAGAATATGCTAGTTTATTAAGGAGTGTAAGAGGTAGGTTTGAATATGTAATTATTAATGATATTACTGCGATCGTAGATTATGCTCATACCCCTGATGCTCTTAAAAATGTAATAGAAACAATCAATGATATCAGAACAGGAAATGATTCCTTAATTACTGTAGTTGGTTGTGGTGGTGATAGAGATTCTAAAAAAAGACCTCTAATGGGTCAAATATCAAGTTCTCTTAGTTCAAAAGTTATTTTCACAAGTGATAACCCTAGATCAGAACCCGCAGAACTAATTATAGAGCAGATGAATTTAGGGGTTAGCCCAGTTGATTTTAAAAAGGTATTATCTATCTCTAGTAGAGAGGAAGCGATAAAAACAGCATGTCAATTAGCGCGCCCAAAGGATATTATTTTAATAGCTGGTAAAGGACATGAAACATATCAGGAAATTAATGGAAAAAAAAATCATTTTGATGATTATGAAATTGTCAAAAATTATCTAACAAAAATCATATAATATGCTTTATTATCTATTTGAATACTTAGAACAACAATATCAATTTCCTGGAGCATCGTTATTTGGATATATTTCTTTTAGATCTGCTACTGCCTTAATAACAGCACTATTAATTTCAACAATTTTTGGAAAAAAAGTAATTGAATTTCTAAGAGTTAAACAAATAGGAGAATCAATCAGAGATTTAGGATTAAAGGGACAAAAGGAAAAGGCAGGTACACCAACTATGGGTGGATTGATCATAATTTTTGCCACATTAATACCTGTATTACTATTTGCTAAACTAGAAAACATCTACATAATTTTATTAATAGCTACAATGCTTTGGATGGGATTAATTGGATTTATTGATGATTATATTAAAAAATTTAAATCTGATAAAGACGGACTAAAAGGGTATTTAAAGATTATTGCTCAAGTAATATTGGGTGTAGTAGTTGGCTCAGTTCTTTATTTCCACCCAGAAGTTACTATAAAAGACAAAGTTTCAAATTCTAATAAAATAGTCAATGTAGTAAATGAAGATGGTGCTGATCTTAGAATTGAAGAAAAATCTACAAGAACAACAATTCCTTTTTTTAAAAACAATGAATTTGATTATTCCAATCTAATTACTTGGATAAGTCCTGATTTAAAAAAGTATGCTTGGTTGATTTTTATCCCTTTTATAATATTCATTATAACAGCAGTATCTAATGGAGCAAATTTAACTGACGGTATTGATGGTTTAGCAGCTGGTACATCTGCTATAATTGTTCTAACACTTGGAATTTTCACCTGGATTTCTGGTAATATTATTTTTTCTGAATATTTAAATATAATGTATATCCCAAGAGTTGAAGAAATGACCATTTTTATTGCAGCTTTTGTTGGGTCATTAATTGGTTTTTTATGGTATAACACCTATCCAGCTCAGGTTTTTATGGGAGATACAGGAAGCCTAGCCATAGGAGGAGTTATTGCCGTTATTGCAATTGCTGTTAGAAAAGAATGGTTAATACCAATTTTGTGTGGTGTATTTCTTGTTGAAAACCTATCGGTTATCATGCAGGTCTCTTATTTTAAATTCACTAGAAAAAAATATGGAGTGGGAAAAAGGATTTTTAAAATGTCTCCACTACATCACCATTATCAAGTTAGTGGACTTCACGAGAGTAAAATAGTAACAAGATTTTGGATTATAGGAATTTTATTAGCGATTATTTCAATTGTAACTCTAAAAATAAGATAAAATGAT
>ERZ807291.1942-NODE-1942-length-32333-cov-6.039439_pt1 | contig 32333 bp, 34 predicted proteins | sample MGYA00521257_ERZ807291 | MGnify/ENA primary metagenome ERZ807291 (study PRJEB31413, sample SAMN03169783) | marine metagenome | biome: Marine; feature: Water; material: Subsurface seawater | place: North Sea | collected 2011-04-28 | depth 1 m m ...
TGGTTTAAATAACACTTTTGTATAAGGTTTAGTTGTTTTAGGAACTTTCTCAATGATTGGTTCTTCAATAACATCAAGATTATTCCTAAATTCTTGAACATATTTCAATCCACGAGTATGATCTAATGTTTCAATACGCCCATAGGTTGACCAAATAAGAGCTAATTTAAACCCAAAACCATTCTTACCACCAACAATACGTTTTTCGTTTTTATCATAATTAGTGGATGTACGCAAATGACCGAAAATGAGTTCGGGAATCCAAATATCATATTCAGGATGTTTTGCGATATCAATACCATTACCATCATTTGATAAAACGATTGTACCGTCTTCTTCAACATTCGCATTAATATAGGAAACAAACCGTTTGTCTAGTATGGCCGATTGAATCATACGCATAACATGATCACGACAATTAACAATACCTTCATCGAACAATTTATACAACCCTGGTACATATTCCATATTGCGTTGTACAATTCGTTGTGTTTCATCATCGAATACCCACATATCAGCTTCTACATTCTCAACTGAACCGATATATGTATCGGGATTATCGAGAATATGCTGTTTGTCGGTTTTACGTTGATATTGTTTGGCTAAATCTGTTTGACAAGATGTACTCATTGTTAGATAATATTTAGATATGTCAGATACTTTTTAATATAGTTCAATTTTATATCATTTTTTTTCGTTATATATTATATAACATGGTCTATGATTGTAGTGGAAATGAAATTATATTTGACGTAAATTATTCTGATTTAGATGATAGAAGTTGGTGTAATAAATGTGAACCAGATTGTGTAGGTCCAAAGGGTCCAAAAAATGTACCTATATTTAACACAACATATGTAGGTAGAGCGACTACACATCGTGCGAGTGGTCACTTGAATTATTATGATTGTAAAAAACAACGTAATGGAAACTGTGGTGATAAAAATAACTATATTAATAATTGCGTAAAAGGTAGGTGCGAAGTAGTTCCCAATACATTAACGCAAACACAATACAAACATAATATAACCAGACACAATCAAAATTATACTGGAATTAGTAAGAAAATGGCGTATGGTAGATATGCGCGTACAACACCTGGACTTGAAACATTTTCTAGTAAAAAAGTTACAAGTTTACAACCAAAAGTAGAGGAAAAACAAGAGTGTTTTACTAGTTACTGGTGTCCGCAACGATAAAATAACCGTCACCATAACATTTGTCGCATAAATCCCACGGCATTTTTTCTAATCCGGTAGAATTACACATAATACATTTTATACCATTACACGTTTCGCAAATTTTTACATCATACTTAATAAATCCACTACCTTTACATTTGGTGCATTGTACTTCTTTTTTATTTTTTCCAGGATAACTATTAATGATTTTTTTTCCCATCATAATTATACAATTATAAATATATAATTATGAATACAGAAATTATCTGGTTCAAAGATTGTTCTTATAAGAACAAACATCTAGTTGGTGGAAAATGTAGTTCCTTAGGAGAATTGCATTCGATCGCAAAAAGGATTGGATTTGCTATCGGCGATGGTTTCGCATTATCAATTGATATGTATGATGATTTTATCAAATATAATGAATTAGAAAATAAAATCGAAACAATGGTCAATGAGATAGATACTTCAAATATTAAAGAACTAGAAGAAAAATCAAGATCATTGCGTAATATTATATCACAAGCTTCATTTACAAAAGAACATACCGATTTAATATTTCAATATTACCATAAATTATCTCAAATATATGGAAAAGAATGCATTGAAGTAGCCGTTCGTTCCAGCGCATTGGCCGAAGATTTACCAAATGCCTCTTTTGCGGGACAACACGACACATTTTTAAATGTAAAAGGTACTAAAGAATTAATACAATCCATCAAAGAGTGTTTCGCGTCCCTTTTTAATAGCCGTGCCGTTTCTTATAGAAAAACCCATAACATTGCCTTATCTGATGTAAAGATCTCCGTAGCTATTCAAAAAATGATTCGTTCTGATATTGGCTCAGCTGGCGTAGCCTTTTCTTTAGATCCAGAAACAGGATATAATAAAGCAATAGTTATTAACTCTGCATTTGGTTTAGGCGAATTGGTTGTTTCGGGGGGCGTAAAACCAGATGAATTTATTTTAGACAAACGTGTGCTTCGCGATATTGAAGGAGACCCTATTATTATCAAGAAAAAAGGTGATAAAAATACTAAAATTGTTTACGACACCGAAAATGGAGGTGTAAAAGAAATAGAAACAGACGAATTTGAAAAATTAAATTACAGTATGTCGAACAGTCAAATGGTGACTTTAGGACGTTATTTATTACAACTTGAAAAAACATATTCCAAATTATTTGATAAAGAAATTGGCGTGGATGTTGAGTGGGCAATTGATGGAACTGACCATAATATTTATATTATCCAGACCCGTCCCGAAACTATTCATAGTAATGAAGGAGATAATTTAGAGATACAAAATTTCGTGTTAGAAGAAAAAAGTGATGTTTTAGTCACTGGTGTTGCAGTTGGTGATAAAATTAGCAGCGGAAAAGTAAAAATTTTAAAAGATATTTATGATTGTGATGATTTCAATGAAGGTGATATTTTAGTTACTGAAATGACTACACCTGATTGGGAACCTATTATGAAAATTTCTTCAGGAATTATTACCGATAAAGGCGGGAGAACGTGCCATGCCGCTATTGTAGCACGTGAATTAGGATTAAACGCTGTTGTCGGATGCAGTAATGCTACAGACAAATTAAAAGATGTCGACGAAGTAACTCTTTCTTGTGCTGAGGGTGAAACAGGTTTTATCTACAATGGACTGTTACCATTTCATATCGATAAATTGGCTTTGTCGAAAGATTTAGAACTACCCGTAAAAATGATGCTGAATGTCGGTAATCCCGAATGTGCCTTTGAAAATTCATTAATCCCTAATAGTGGTGTAGGTTTAGCGCGTTTAGAATTTATTGTAAGTAATTATATTAAAATTCATCCTTTAGCACTTTACAACTATCCTAATATTCGCGAGGATGTTCGTGAGAAAGTTTACAATGTTATTGGTAATTACGACAGTGGTAAATGGTATTATATTAAACGTTTAGCAAAAGGTATTGCTAAGATTGCTTCTGCCTTTTACCCAAGCGACGTCATTGTTCGTTTATCTGATTTTAAATCAAACGAATACCGTAACCTTATTGGTGGAGAATTATATGAACCCGATGAAGAAAATCCTATGATTGGATGGAGAGGTGCGTCTAGATATTATTCCGATGATTATAAAGATGCGTTTCAATTAGAATGTGAGGCAATTCAATATGCTAGAGATGTGATGAAAATGACCAATATTGTTGTTATGATACCGTTTTGCAGAACACCAGAAGAATGTAAACTAGTCATTGATACAATGGCGAAACACGGGTTAGTTAGAGGAGAAAATAGTTTGCGTATTTTCTTGATGTGTGAAATTCCATCCAATGTAATTGAAGCCGATCGTTTCAGTCCCATGCTTGATGGGGTATCTATTGGCGGCAATGATCTTTTGCAGTTAACACTTGGAGTTGACCGTGATAGTGATAAAATCAGTTATTTATCCAATGATCAAAACACAAGTTACCGTAGAATGATTAGTATGGCTATTAAAACATACAAAGAAAATGGTGTAAAAGTAGGATTTTGTGGACAGCAACCGTCAGACAGTATTGAGTTTTGCAAATTTTTAATAGGTGAGAATATTGATACCATATCAGTAACACCTGATTCTGCGTTAAAAACAATAGAAAATCTTGGAAAAATATAAGGATATAATATAAATGGACGACGATAGCCGCTTTTCAGTATTTGTATTAGAGAAAGATGTATTAGAATATAACCATTTTAAAGCAAAATATGAGGAATTTGACGCATTATCAAAAACAACGATCAAAGGGTTTTTTTATAAAAATTATTATAAAGATCAAAAAATGTTTTGGTATAATAAGTATATCAAAAAAATGAGTTTTTTGGAAAAACGTTACCGAAAAACAAATGTCTATACCAAGTATCACGAGCAAATGGAAACCCCATATTTGTTGGACCAAGAACCAGTAGTAGCAACTTTGGTTGAACCAACTGCACCTCCCCACTCAAATGATTTATAAATTTTGTATATAATTTATAAGCAATAACAATAAATCCAGTAAGAAAACTAATATACGTGTAGTTTACATAATTAAGAAAAGAAAATGAAACTTGTTAGGAAAATAGGGTAAAATAAATAGTAATGTATTTATTTTATTGAATTGCAATTTTTGTAAAATCTATTATATATTTTTTACTATATAATGGAAAACATTGATTGTGAAAAAATAGCAGAAGAGTTGAGTAAGTGTGTGGATAAAAATAGCACCTCCCCTCAGTGTAAAGAAGTAATTGAAACGTTTAAAACGGTTTGTGAACAAAATGCATATAAAGAGGCTATTCAAACTGAATTGGTAAAGATATATTTAGATCAATAAACAGGTAATGCGTTAATAGCACATATGTATTTTGCAAAATATATTAAAATAAATAGCAATGTGTTATTTATTTTAATGATTTATAAATTTTGCAAATTCTATTCTATATTTTTATTATATAATGGAAAACGTTGATTGTGAAAAACTTTTAAAAGAAATGCGCGAATGCGTAAAGGAACATAAAGGAACACAATCTTGTAGAGAACTCGTTGATACATTTGATAAAGTATGTAAAAAGGAACAAGAAAAAGAAGAACTTTTAAAACAATTCTTGGAATAAATTACATACGTATTATTTATAGAATGAAAATTGTAAGTAAAATTACAAACTATAATGAAACAATTAAATTATCGAATAATTTAATTGGTATTTATGAAAAACCTGTTATTTTTCATTGCTATTGGAATGGAAATTTAAATGAAAAGCACTTATATTCTGTATTGTCTTGTTATTATTTTAATGTATTAAATCGTAACCATAAAATAATTTTATGGTTAGAAAACAATACACCAAATAATATTAACAAAGAAATAATTAAATATTGTGAGATTAAACATTTTTCACATAAAGAAGAAACACAAAATACATTTCTTGAAAATATAGAAATAATTTTTATTGGAGGAAGTGCAAATGGTATAAGTGAAAAAGCAAATTTCTATAGAATGCTTCTTCTATATAATTACGGTGGGTGCTGGTTTGATTTAGATTGCTTTTTCCTAAAAAATTTTGATCCACTCTTTGTAAATTATGAAAATGAAATTGTTCTTTATCAATGGGAAAATAAAAATTATCCAAATAATGCTATATTCATATCACTGGAACCAAAATCGATAAAAATGAAAAAAAACATTCATTTTATAATTCATCATAATAGAGGATGGGGATTTCAACGAGCCGAATTAACATATGATTTACCATTAGATATATTAGTGTTACCGTGTAGTTGGTTTGATGGAGATTGGATAAATAATCCGTATAAGATTGGACCAGATAACTTTTTTAAATATTCACAAAAAGAATATACTTTTGATAATTTTTTTACAGGGGCATTTTGTTATCATTGGCATAATAGATGGAATACGAAAATTGAAGAAAATAGCATAATAAGACAATTAGTTGATTTAATTAATGCAAATTTATAATCTAAAAACCTTTATAAAAAGTTTCAAAATATTTTCATAATAAATATATTTAAATCTTTCTGTTTTAACTATATATTATATAATGAAACGTATTTATTGTGATGGAATATTTGACCTTTTTCACACAGGTCATTTAAAACACTTTAGGAAAATAGTAAATTTATTTGACGAACCGATTGTATTAATTGTAGGTGTTATATCAGATAATGTAGCGACAAATTATAAACGAAAACCGATTTTGAGTCAATATAATCGTTTCCAGATTGTGAAATCTTGTCACTATGTAAATGAATTATTTATTACAGATGTATTAGTAATGGACGAAGATTTTTTATCAAAATACAACATTGATTTTGTCGTACATGGTTTTACACAAGAGGATCGCGAAAAACAAAAGGAGTTTTTTAAAATACCTATAAAATTAGGCAAATTTAAAGAATTGGATTATCACCAAGGTGTATCGACAACACAATTAATCAATAAACCAAATATTATAAAGAAAACAACTCGAAAAAATGTAGCAAATCATTTACGTAAATATATAAATATAGGACAAAATGATGTTATCGGTGAATTTGGTTATATAGACAACGAGTTGTTGCGTTATACAAGTAATTATTATTGTATTGATAATGAAAGTCCAACAGATAGTGATGGTCCATTTCTTTTTATAGACAATACCGAAGAGATGTTTCGATATCATTATTTTAATTTTACAATCGTTAATAATTTTGAAAAATACAATGCAAAGGATGTGTTAATGAAAGAGCTTGATAGAATAACAAAAACAGGTATCTATATAGCAAATATTCAAAAAATTGAGAAACAATGGTTTTTAAATAAAGGATTTAATATTGTAAGTCACGATACATTATATAACAAAGGATACGATGTATATATAAAATACTCCGACAGTGATTATATTTGAGAAAATCATAATACAAATTAAATTTATATTATGGTATTGGCCATTTTACGACATGGACAATCCGTTTGGAATCGTGAAAACAAGTTTACAGGATTTATAGATGTACAATTATCTAATAAAGGAAAAGAGGAAGCAAAATATGCAGGAAAATTATTGCATAATATTAATTTTGACTACATTTTTTCAAGTGACTTGGTGCGTACAATTGAAACTGCCGAAATTGTAGCAAAAGAAACAAACTATAAAAATGCAATTCATCATATTTCAGATTTTAAGGAACGTGATTATGGTGATTTAACGGGTAAAAATAAAACAGAATTAGGAATAACATACGGATCAGACCAAGTAAAAACTTGGAGACGTTCTTATTATACCGGCCCTCCAAATGGTGAAAATTTAGATGATGTTGTGAAAAGAGTAGGTCGTGGATACGAACAAAACATTAAAGAGCTTTTACAAAAAAATAAAAATGTATTAATCGTAGCACACGGAAATAGTCTTCGTGCACTTTTTGTATTACTTGGAATAAAAACTCCTGACGAAATAGAACATTTTGAAATTAGTACAGGTATACCGATCAAACTTGATGTAAAAGCTAGAGATTTTTCTTACATAAATGAATACAAAATTTTCGGTCACCAAATAATCGATAGTCGCGGAAATCCAACATTAGAAGTTCAATGTATTCGCGGCGACAATAATAAAACTTTAGGAAAAGGTTCTAGTCCAAGTGGCGCATCTTGCGGTTCCACAGAAGTATGTGAATTACGTGATGGCGATAAAGATATGTTTCACGGAAAATCAGTTTATGGTGCGGTAGAAATGATATCTAGATTAAATGAGAAAATGATTTTAAATCGAAACACTGTAATTGATTTGACTAAATGTGACCAATTGTTTAACGAATTAGATGGAACAGAAATGAAAACAAAATTTGGCGGTAATACAAGTACCGCTTTAAGTTTTTGTATGTTAAATACTGCTGCTAATTTATTAGATATGGAAATGTATCAATATATTTCACACCATTATGGCTTCAATAATACAAATAATCAATTACCAATACCTCTGGTAAATATAATTAATGGTGGAAAGCACGGCGTTACTGAAGATTTAAAAATTCAAGAGTTTATGATATTTACACGAAGTAATCTTTGTACTACACTACAAGTCCGTATTTACTGTGAAGTATACCATACGTTAAAAAAAATATTAGTAGAAAAATATGGAGAACAGGCAAAATCAATTGGTGATGAAGGAGGATTCTGTCCGCCTATATATAGTGCAGACGAAGCATTAGATGTAATTGAAGAAGCAATAAAAAAATCAGGATATTCGGTAGGTGAAGATGTGTTTATCGCGTTGGATTGTGCTGCAAGCGAATTTTACAATGATGTGTCCAAGAAGTATGAAGTAGAAAAGGGGATGTTTTTAACAGGTGAACAATTGGTAACATATTACGGTGATCTTATGAAACGTCATCCAGCATTAAAGAGTATTGAAGACGGGTTTCATGAAAGTGATTATGAATCTTGGAAATTATTTATGGAGTTACATTCAGATAATTTAATGATTGTAGGCGACGACCTTTTTACTACAAATCCTAAATTAATAAAACAAGGCTTAGATGAAAAATGGGCAAATACTTTATTGTTAAAAGTAAATCAAATCGGAACTATTTCTGAATCAGTAAATGGTGCTAAAATGATGATGGAGAAGAATAACAATGTAATTGTTTCTCATCGTTCCGGAGAAACAAACCACGCATATATTGTAGATATTGCAATCGGCATAGGAGCGAAATATCTTAAAATAGGAAGTCCGTGTAGAGGAGAACGGGTTGCTAAGTTTAATCGTTTATTAGAAATAGAACATCAATTATTACGTAAAGAATGTTAACTGCATAAATATAGTAACTATTTGTATATTATTTAAGCATTATTACATTGCTCACCGTCCCAATCACCACCATTTGATATACAATCAGTTTGGTTTAAACAGTATTGTACGTTTTTTTCATTACACGTATCTACACCTTCAATTACCTCTCCTTCAACAATAGGAAGTGTATAATATAAAATAGTACTAAATAAGAGGGCGTGTATTAATACTAAATTTAATTGACTTGTTTTAATTGGTAATTTAATAATATTACCTGGAATGAAAACATAAAAAAGTGCGAAAACATAGAGAAGAGTTAAACCGTTCATTATATACTAATAAACAGAAAATATTAGTATATATTAAATCTTACTTCCACCGTGAAGATAAACGTTATTCGTCCACATTATTTATAGTCACTTACTTAAGCTTCTTTTTAGGACGTAGTTGATTTGTATGTCCACATTTCTTTTTTCTACAATTGGTAGCACGTGGAGGAAGGCGTGCATAGCATTTACGGCAAATATTTTTATCACAATTGAAACTTTTGGCTAAGGCAGCTAGAGTAGGGTCATAGACGCCGCCACGGAGACGAAGAACAAGATGGAGTGTAGATTCTTTTTGAATATTATAATCACTTAATGAACGACCATCCTCCAATTGCTTGCCGGCAAAAATAAGACGCTGTTGGTCTGGTGGAATGCCTTCTTTATCTTGAATTTTAGCTTTTACGTTATCAATGGTATCTGATGCCTCAACATCAAGAGTAATGGTTTTACCTGTAAGAGTTTTAACGAAGATTTGCATATTATATATTTATGAGATAAAATATTTTTAAATTGTTTCAAAAACTACTTTAAATATACATACGATATGAGTAAAATTATAACAGCTATAATGAGAGTTATTCGTTCAATATAAGTAAAAAAATAAAAAAAAACTTCTTCTAATTCTTCTACTATATTAATTAAAAAAATACGTGGATAGAAAAATCGAAAATAATTGTTTGTTCTATTATATGTTTTTGTAATACTCATTGATAATCCATCTGCTTTGGCTGCGTGCCACCACCATGGAGGTATTGTTAATGAATCCCCTGGATTCAGTTCTACTTTATAAAATATGTATTTTGAGTGATCTAATTTAAATATATTATCTTTGAGAAAATTTGCTCTTTCCGATAAAATATTAAATGTATTTAAATTATTGTCGTAATAGTTACACATAAGAATTGTTTTTTTTCCATGGATTTGATTTAATATATAATCGTTCGAAGTATGAATATGTGCACCTGAACGGCTATTGTTACCAAAAAATAATAGTACTCCTTCATTTTTTCGTTTAGAATCCATACTATATTCAAAATAGCTTAGAATATCACTATTTATATTTAAATCTCGCAGGTCGAAATCTGCTATGTAATGATACGGTGTCTTATTATTTTTAATATGATTAAATGAATATTTAAATAATTTATTTTCCATATTTTTCACGTCCGTTGATTCCATATCTTCAATCGAATCATAAATTTCAGTTGATACTTTTTTATTTTTTAGTTTTTCATAAAAGTAATTTAAAGGCGATTTTTGAGAAAAAATTTTCATTGATTTACAGCCTCCTCGAATAACATAAGGTGTATTAAAATTAAAAAAATCAGGTAAATCATAAATACTATCTATTTCTTGCATTTTTTTATACATGATATAAAAATTATGATATTATAATATAATAAGACGTCTTTAAAAATATAATCATAATCACTAAAGAGCCATATATATATAATTATCCTCTATTTTACAAAAAAAGTTATAAAAAACGCGATGTAATTTTATGTGTCATGATGAGGTTGTAATGGTTTTAATTATAAATTAAAACCAACAGATGAAAAACCAAACGACACAGTCAAAATATGGATACGGTACACTATTCTATAGTAAAGCATTTAATTAAATATATAAAGTTATTTCTTATATAATAATAATAATGGAAGAGAAACAAAATCAAAATTTTTCCGATTTATTAATAGAACAAAAAAAACTTTTGCAAGTAAAAATAGCTTGCGCGAATCGTCTAACACGGATAAAGGAAGACTTACGTAAACTTGAAATTAATATATCAAATACCTGTGTTGAACAGTTTGGACAACACGATTATATCGAAGAAAGAGAAAGTGGTATGTATGGAGAAAGATTTTATATTTGTAGTCGATGTAACTTTATGCGTTAACGAAAATTTCTAACCCTTTTAACATATTATCTGTTATATATTCAATTGATGCTCCACCTCCCGTAGATATATGTGTAAAGTTATTAGGGTATTTATTAACAAATCCACCTGTATCTCCTCCTCCGATAATAACCTTTTTATTTGGATTTTTTTCTATCATTTGTATAAGCATTTTGACTAACATTTCGGAACCGTTCATATATTTATCGTTTTCCACAACACCTAGAGTACCGTTCCAAAATACAACATCGTGTTCGTCAATCAGTTTTTGCAAAGTATTTAATGATTTTAAACCTATATCATAATAATTGTCCCGTTTAGATAAATATTTCGTTTCCATATGATAAGGTATAGAATCCATACAATTCCCACACAACCCATCTTCCATTAAAGTGATAGTAGCGCGATTTTTAGAAATTTCTTCTATATAGTCGTCCATATCGTTCTTAATGATACTATTAATATTACCACCTGCGATAAATATATTGTCTACTTTTTTTGATAAATTCTTCAACAATTTTATTTTATCATCCATTTTACCACCTCCAATAATCGCAAGAATTTTGTTGCTACTATTGTTATTAGTTATTGTATGTAATGCGTTTAATTCCCTTTCGACAAGATATCCAAACCCCTTTTCTTTTAAAGTTGTACCGCAAATACTAAGATGATCTCTATGCATACACCCAAATGCATCATTTATAAAACAATCCCCTAATTCTTGAAACACACTAATCGCTTCAGACTGACCAATTTCTTTATATTTTGTCTCTTCCTCGTGGAATCGCAGATTTTCTAATAAAAATATCTTATTTTCTGATGCGAACAATGTTTCAAGAGTTTTTTCACTAAGTCCTTCCTGTAAAAATTCAACAGTATGATTTAATAATGACTCCAACACGGGCAATATAATTTTCAATGAATCTTTATCATTTTTTTCTTTTGGTCTTCCTAAATGCGACATTAAAACAAGTCTATTTGGAGATTTTTCTAAAATATATTTTATTGTGGGTATCGTAGAGGTAATACGGTATGTATCGGTGATTTCATTATTGGCGATTGGTACATTTAAGTCTAAACGTAGAATTACATTTTTGTTAAAAAAATTATGTTTTTCAATAAAATATGGATTACTATTATAATTTTTAATGGTTTCTACAAGTTTAATAATTTGTGCTGCATATGACCATTCGTTATCGTACCAAATCATCAATTTAAATTGATTGTTTGTTAAATCAAGTGAAGCTGTTTTGTCCACAATAGAAGGACACGTTGTTGATATTAAATCCGAACTCACTAAATTATCTTTGTTTAATTTAAGATACGGGTTATTTTGAATACTATCAAAAATGTCGTCTAATGTAGTTTCTTTGTTTAATTCTACGTTTAAATCAACTAACGAAACACTATTAATCGGAACACGTACAGATGTACCTACAATTTTTCCATCTAATTCTGGTAAAATTTTATAAATCGAAGAAGATGCACCGGTTGTATGGGGAATAATGTTGTTAAATATAGAACGATTTGTGCGACTCTTAGAATGAGCCGTATCTACCACTTTTTGACTGGCCGTAGATGCATGGATAGTAGTAAAGTTTGCCTGTTTAATACCATAATTATCTTGTAAATGCTTTAAAACAGGTACTATCGAATTAGTAGTACACGAGGCATTGCTTATAATTTTTTCATTATTGTACATTTTCTCATTTGCACCATAAACAAAAAGAGGAGTATTATCTTTTGGTGGGGCACTCATGATTACATAATCTACATCGTGTTCTTGTGCCCTTTCTTTTGTTAGATAAACGCCAGTAGCATCAATAATGTGATTTACCCCATATGATTTCCAATTTAATTTTTTCGCATTACGATCTCGCATTATGTAAATAGTCTTATTGTTTAACTTAAATGTATCATTATCGACAATTTCAATATCAATCAAGGTGTTATATTTATGTACTGAGTCTTTTTTTAAATAAAATTCTAGTTTGCTGATATCGAAATCAGGTGCGTTTATTACTTTTACTTCACACGTTTTACTTTCAATAAGTTGTAAAAATACGCACTTTCCGATTCTCCCAAAACCGTTGATTCCGATCGAAATCATATTATTATACTAGAAAGTTAGAAATTATATATCTGCAAAATATATATAATGGCGCCATTAATGTTTACGTTTAATCGTTCTACGCAGACTATGGAACAACATCAATTGTCTGTAAAAAGTATGGAAAACAATAAAAAAAAAGAAACTTGTGCTGAAAAATATAGTTTTTATGCTCATGCACAAGGTAACGCAAGCGCAAATGGTACTTCTAGAAAAATATCAAACTGTACAAAAGTGCAAAATGTGTATTTAAAGGGAAAATTAATAGGACGCAAGTATTGTGTTCCATTCTAAACCATTGAATAATAAAAATTTCTATTGATATTATATTATGAAACGTCCAGTAAGAGATCCAGTAAAAGGAACATATACGATTAATGGTAAAGAATATAACGAATTATTTGGTTCACGTGAACAAGTATGGAATGAAACTGCGCATAAAACAAAATATGGATTAACTAAACAAGGTTTAGTAATGAATAAGTGGGGTAGAATTGTATCTGCTGATAAACACGAATCTGCTACAAAAGAAAAGCGTTTAGAAAAATATGGGTATTTTGCAAAAAAGGGTAAATTCGGCTATGTTAAAAAGAAAACAAATCGTCGTAAAAGTAAGGGTAAAGGTAAAACGAAACGTAGGACCCAACGTAAAAAATAAAGGTTTAGAAACATTCTATTAACAATAAATTAAATTCTATTGTTAATATATAACATGTCTCCTACACAAAGAGTTGGATCAAAAGCCCAAGTATACCACGGAACCGCCAAACATACCCCTGGAGGATTAACAAAGAAGGACCTTGTAAAATCAAAAGGACGTATTAAGTCCAAGAGAAAGGTTGCCCAAGGTAAAAAGGCTATCAAACACCTTAAGAAATTGGGGTTCACCGCCAAGAAAGGTCAATTCAAGCTTTTCAAAAAAAGTGATGCTAAAAAAACCCAAAAAAGACGTAAGTAAATTAATCGTTAAATAATAGCATAGGTGAAATACATATTCTTGCTTTGTTTTGTTTCGAAGCACGAATATGAAAATAACGATGTTCACAATCATCTAATCGTGGTATTGGTGCCTGCCATACGTGATTACTCATAATATCAATGTTAGATTTAGGATATATTTCTAATAATTTTTGTACGTTCCATTCGTATTTTATATTTGAAAATATTTTTGTTTTATAAATAGCGAATCCATTAAATGCGGAAATACAATCGATTAATCCATCATTACCGTTTTTCTTTATTTCTTGTGTAAATTTATCATTTAATACATTTCTCATAGCGTGTTTAATTTTGTTTCTATTTTTATAATGTAAAAGACTAAATGTGTATGGATAGATAGATAATGCCCATAAATCATAATAATCTCTTCTATTGAAAGACAATGCATCCCAAGATAACGGTTCAGTTTTTTCTTTATTAAACACGTGGTTTAATACTTCTTTGTTAATAGGTTTAGCACAAACATCATCCATATCCATCATTATAAAGTAATCGAATCCTCTAAAATTTAGACCATTTATTTCGTTTATAATTTTATTTCTAGCATTTGCTATGTTTTCCGTTCGTATTTTGGATAATGGTTTAGAACCAATCAATAATGAGAATTTATCTTTATATTTATCCTTGTATTTTTTAAGTATATTGAGCGAATCATCATCTGATTCATCATAAGCAATTATGATATGATAGTCGTATAATAAATCATAAATTTTTTCTATATTTTCAAAAACATCGTGCAAGTATGTACCAGTGTTTCGAACACAACCACAAATATACATTTTCATTTCAGTCATATTATATTCAATATAATATGATTTTAATTTTACAACTTAAATTTATTTTTAAACTCTTCTGGAGATAATATCGGTATATTTATTTTTTTCGCTGCTGCTACTTTTCCAGTATTACTATCTGTTTCTGGTGTAATTAATGTGAAGGTGTTACTGGTTACAGAAGTACTTAATGATGCACCAATGTCTTTTAGCTTTTTTTCCAATTCTTTATCGCGCGAACCGCTCATAACAATACTTTTTTTGAATAACGGATGACCTTCATCTTTTGTTTCTTTTTTAATGAGGATTGTTTTTAACTTGTCTATTAATCGACATTCTTCTAAAAATCCTAAAAACACAGGTATGTTTTTCACAAACGGTTCTGCTGTTTTAAGAGCCATTCCTTTTACAGATTTCAATTTAGCAATTTTTTGTTCAGGCGTTTCTGTTGATATTAATACGTCTGGATATTCTTCCAAAATAAGCTCGACTTTTTTATCACTAAAACCACGACCAAACATATTTGAAACAGCCATTAGTTTAGAAAGAGAAGCCTTTTCAATCTTTTCTTTAATACCATCACGAACCTTTAGAGCCATTTTTTCTTTAAATCCGTCTACACTCAATAATTGTTCTTTCGTCATTTGTAATATTTTAGGAATAGTATCATATCCTGTTTCTATTATTTTGGCGACGTTCTTTTCACCCAATCCTTCTACGTCAATTCCTTTAAAAAAAAGGGCGATGTTTTTGTTTCTTACCGTTTTGTCATCATCTTTGTTTTTAAGCATAATATCCACGTGTTTCTCGTTCCAAATATAGTCTACATTCGGCATTAACGGTTCATCTGCAGGAGTGATTACGTTACGTATATAAGGAATAACATCACCACTTCGAATTAGTTCTATCACTGCACCAACACCTATTTTGTTAGATTCAATAAATGAACCATTAAATCCAGTAGCATATTCGATTTTAACACCACTTAATTGTACTTGTTCAACTCGAACACGTGGTTTTAGGTATCCATCTTTACTGGCGTTCCATTCTACATCTAACACTTTTGTTTCAGCTAATTGGTCCGATAGAACCATTTTGAAAGCGAATGAATGATCAGGGTTTCCAGATTTTCGAGAATATATTTTATCGTCACTTACGATAACGCCATCAATTTCATATTCATAATTTTCACGCCAAGATACAAGTCGTTCCGATAAATCATCGTTTGTAATATTGGTCATTGTCTCATTCTTAACTGTATTAAAACCCAATTCTTTTAATTTCTTCATTTGTTCACTTGGTTTTACTTCGGGTTTGATTACTTCATACGCTACAAAATCCATATCTTTTACGGTATCATTTACAGTAACACGATTAACCGTACCTGCGATTAAATTACGAGCATTGGCGAACTTATCGGAATATTTTGATGTAAACGTCGATTTTTTCATTATAAATTCTCCTCGAACAACAATATCCTTGTCTTTTGGTAAATCTATATAGGAAATAAAGTGTGATACATCTTGTCCTACTTTACCATCACCACGTGTATAAAGAGCGTATTTATCATTTTCAGTCGTATATAATCCACTAACACCGTCTAATTTACAAGACAAAACATATGGACCTTTATATTTTGCTTTCCAAGACGGAAGAGCTTTCGTATCAGGTTTGATTTTGTCCATAGACGCCATATGATAGGGTAATGTTATTTTGTTTTTTTCTACAACAGCCCCAATTTTACCAACCACTGTATTTTTTGGATACTTTTGTTTAATGTAATCTTCTAAGATGTCGTATTGATTGTCTGAAATTAATGGTTGTTCATCCGGACCAAGATTTCTATATACGTCGTTTGTTTTTACTAACATACCGTTTAATATTTTCTCACTTAAACTTTCCAAAACACTCATACCACCTGTCTTATAATTATGTATTGCGTGTAATATAGCATCATCTGTTCCGGCATTTACCGGCTGTTTTTTACACGCTTCCGACTTTTTCGGCTTTTTTATTTTAATAACAGGCATATTACTTTTACTAGGCAATTTATTTTTAACTGTTTTATTTTTTTTATTTTTTAATTCTTCTTTTTCGCGTTTTTTTCTGGTTTTTTCTTCGTCTTTCGCGCGTTTTTTTGCAGCAATTGCCTGTTCTTTCTCACGTTTTTTTCTTGTTTTTTCCTCTTGTTTATCGCGTTTTTTTCTGGTTTTAGCATCCTGTTTTTCTTTCAGTTTCATTTGTTTTTCTTCTTCCTTTTCGCGCTTTGCGGCTTCTTTTGCTTCTAATTTACGTATTTTTTCTTCTGCTTTTACACGTTCTTTCTCTGCTTTCAATTCACTTTTATTTTTCTGCGTAAAATTTTTCGTTTTTTTTTTGGGAACGGCTTTCGGAGTTGGTGGATTTTCTATAGCACTTTTAACCTCTTCCGGAATTTCAATTTCAGGAGAACCTGGAATAGCCTCTACAGAACGTCCGTCAACACGTTCGTGCGGTTCTTTATAAACCATTTTTAAAAACCGAAAGATCTCTCTTTCGTCAGCAAACACACGATCAAATTTTCCGCCTTTTTTCTTACCATCCATAATGTGAAACCCGTGTTCGTTTAAGGTGTATCCCATCGATAATGCACGACCGCGCATAACAGTGTTAAAATACTTACTTCCTGTGAAATATAAAATAGCAAAGGGATATTCTTGTTTTGAGGTATACATAAAATCAACACGACGTGCGGTATCCGAATTTGGTAATTTTGCTACAACAAGACTTTTTGTTGAACCTCTAGATAAAAGTCCGTCTTTTGTAATTATTCCGTCTTTAATTAAAAGGTCAACAAAATCAACAAACACTTTTTTATTATCAGAAGTAACAATAATATCAATATCACCTGATGTCTTGGCTCCACGACGATAACTTCCTACAATCTCAAAGTCAGCATTACCGGTTTTAACACCATCGAATGCTTTTTGTAAAATTTCTTCATATTCTACAACTTCACTACGTGGTATACGTTTTAAGATATCTTTGTAATACTTTAAACCAACTTTTTGTTTATTGTTTAACACACTGTCTTGTTTATCAATTAACTGTTCCAATGTCTTGATATCGTGTTTTTCTACCAATTCATTTGCTTTTTTTGGACCTACACCGTAAATATCTGAAAAAATATTACGTGGGTCATTTTTCTCACGTTCTAAAACACGTAGTGTCCCTGTATTTATAAATTCTTTGAATTTTTTTAGAATAGTTTCACCTACACCTGGTAATGACGCTAAATTTTGATAATTTTTCTCTGTGATTTCATTTGGATAAACAATTAAGCTTTCTTGGGCTTTTTTATAAGCACGAGAACGAAATGGTTCTCCTTTCTTGGCCATTATATTACCTAGAGTATCAACTAATTCAATCAGTTTTTCATTTAATCGCCCGGTTAATAATGGTTGTTCTATAGATTGTACAGGTGGTGAGAAATTTTCAGCCAATTCATCTGCAGAAAGCTGGCGTTTTTTTGTTTTACGAATAATTACTTTTTTACCGCGTTTTGGTTCTAGATTACCTTGAATTTTTTGTACAAATTCATTTCTGTATTCATCATCAATTTCCTTTTTTTTATCTAAAGCTGTTTCCATTATATAAAACTATGATAAAATATTTAACTTGATTTATTAAATATCTTAAAAAACATATGTTATCACCAATAACACGCGCCCTCTACTTTTTCGCAATTTTTTGGTTTTTCTTCTCTTCTTGGACGTTTCCAATATTGGTTGTGATATAATTTTACAATATCAGGGCGTTCTTTAATCCATCTATTTCCAAGAACACCAAAATACATTTGTAAAACACCACCCACATAAATCGCAGACTTACCTTTTAAATATATATGAGAACATATGGGATTAGCATATCCACCGCAAGATACTAATGCTACATCAAACAAGTTTAACATTTCATCTACATTTTGTTTAAATGTATCAAATTCATATATAAAATCTCTACTTGGTTCGTCGGCTTGGGTCTGAGGCGGTTTTAAAAAAACAAATTCACAATCAGGAAAAAGGTCGACTCCCTGATAGATGTGTTTACGTATTGGTAATTGTTCTTTTATGGTTTCGACAAATGGTGAAATAATAAGTATACGCTTCCCTTTTAATGAGTGTGTCCAAGGATTAGAAAAAATATAATGAAAAATATCAAACGTAAGAGCCCAAAAAGGGCGTTTTTGTTGGTATTTATTTAACACATATGAATGAGATTGTGCTATATGATGTATATAATTTCCTTGAGGTTCCCAAGAACCATATATATCACATAATTCAAAAGCAGAAAGATATTGTTTTGAGTAAAACGAAATGGTTTCATTTGACGATAATTTAATACCAGCATTGTTTTTCATCGCATATAATGTTTTTTGAATGTATTGTTTTAATCGACCCGTTTCTGGATGAGAATTATCATTGATCACTTGTTGGAAAACCGCTGTATTGTTCTCGATACCCGATACTCTTGGAATGATAAATTGTTTATTATTTTGTAATTTTGAAACTATATAATTTGATAAAAAGTCATTGTCTTCCATCATAAGAGTTGTAAAATTTCTAGACCAAATTGCAAATTTTTGTACGTTAATACCAAGACAAGATGGTAAAGAATTTGTTTCAAATGAATGAGGTAAAACCACTCCCCAAGGTTCTCCTATGGAATCTTTAATAGTATATGATCGAGACTGTTCTTTATGAACGTGTAATGTTTGAAGATTTTTTGGATCATTTATAATAGAATATCCAAGAATTTTCATTAAATAAATTAATTTATTATCACAACCAGGTTTTCCAAATTCAAAATCAAATGCCTTTTCCGAAAATTTTGGTATCATAAACTGTGAGTGAAAAATCCAGGTGTCTTGGCTATCAAATCTTGGACCAAATATTTTGGATTTAGAAATATTGCTGAAATTATAATCATATCGCAATAGTGCTGCGAAATGTTTTTTTTTATGAAAGTCGGAATACTTTAAATTATTTAAGGTATTTTTAAAAAAATAAATATCAGAATTTAAAAATATCATATATCCATTTATACCATTTTTACGTATATATTGAAACACATCTTTGAAAGTTAGGCGTTTATTAATATTAGTTTGTAGTATTTTATTTGATTTAATTCCCAATTCTTGGTTAGAATATATACGTTCACCTAATAAATGAATATGATCAATCATATCATTATCTACGTTTTGTTTTAAGCAAAACTGTAATTCACTCAATCTGTCTTTTGTCTTTGGAATAAAGAATTGATTAAATATATGTATTTTATCATTATTTAATTCTTCGCATTTATGCAAAGATTTGGATTTGATAATTAATTTCATTATTAATATAGGTTTAATCGTTTTTATTACAATTTAATAATATAATATATTTCATACAAATATGAATAACAATATAAAAAAACGCAGTAAGGAACCAAATAAATCTATTTTTAATTGGAAAGAATATTTAATTGCGAATACAGATTTAATAGATGGAGGTATAGTTAATGAAGCACAAGCATATAAACATTGGACAGAACTAGGAAAAAAGGAGAATAGACCTATTACTACTGAATTATTTGTTTGGTCTCAATATATAGCAATTAACCAGGATTTAATATCTCAAGGGATTACTACAAAAGAGCTTGTACAAGAGCATTATATACAGAATGGATATAAAGAAGGCCGTCGTACTGTATTAGAAGGATTTGACTGGGAATTTTATGTTTATTATAATAATCATCTCTTACATACAGGGATAAACACCCAATCAAAAGCAATAAAACATTGGATTAATTACGGTAGTAAAGAAGGATTAGTTACAAATATAGAACCATTAAAAAATATATATGATAAAATTATTAATTTTGATTATAATACAAATTCTTATAATATTTATGGTAATGTTAATAATATTACTCTGTATGATAATTTTACAATAAATGATTCTATATTGCAAGAAAATAATTTGCATTATATTAATAATAGAAATACACCCATATTTAAACCATTAACAATCTCATACGACATAAATGAATTAAATAATTATAAAGATATAATATTAATTATAGATTTTCCTTGTTATGGTGGTGGATGCTCTTTTTTTTTAAATACAATTATTAGTCATTATAAATATGATACAACATTTTTAATAGTAAGAAATTTCAATGGTAAGATTTATCTATATATAAATGACGAAAAAATGTTCAAATTACCGTTTGATAACGATTCCTGCATAAAAATCTTAAAAAAAATAGATATTTCGAAAATTTTCTTTAATTCTATTGTAAAACATACAAACGAATTTATAGAAAATTTACTGAATTTAAATAAAGAAACTACTATTATAACACACGATTATAGTTTATTTTTTAATAAATCGCAGATGTATTATTACGAAATCAATGAATTAAATACACATAATAAAATTAATATTGATAATTTTGACCGAGTTATAACTCAACATATTGGAAATTTACATACATTTGGTAAGAGTATGAAAAATTATAGTAATATAGTTGTTTCAGCTTTACCCGATTTTAGATACAGTGGTAACAAAGTTATTACTAACAATAATACATTTATTATAGGTATTATTGGTGATATATCAGATGTTAAAGGCTATTATTTACTAAGTGAAATAGAAAAATTAATTCACAATAAAAATATAGAGATTATTGTATTTGGAAAAGTACACTTAAAATCGATAAAAAAACAATTTTCATATCATACTATTAATGATTTAAACGCATTATTAGAAACCCATAAGCCAAATATACTTTTGGAATTATCATTGTGGCCCGAATCGTATTCTTTTACACTTTCGTTGTCTATGATAACACAACTACCAATTATTTATCATGATAAGTTTTTTCCTTGCACAGTTCAGAGAAGATTAGCTTTATATAATAATGGACACTCATTTAACGATATAAAAACTTTATCAGTTGACTGGTTAATCAGTAAAAAACAAAACTTTTTATATTTAATTAAACCTGTTATTTATTTCCCTCCATTTTGGGATAATTACTTTAAAAATAAAAGCAATCATATACCATATAAACTATTAAATCAAGAATATAATATAGTAATAATAACTTCAAAAATTATCACATCCAATAAACCATTTAGTTATGCTGCCGAACGTTCTATATACACACCTCAAGAACGATTAACACAAACAATAGAAACAATTGAAAGTGTTCGAAAAAATATACCAAATAGTTATATTGTCTTATATGATAATTCTATTTTAGATAATTCAGATTATTATAGTATTGTAGATAGAGTTGATTGTTTTATAAATAATCAAAATGACGATATTATTAATAATTTTACAAACAATAGTATTCACAAACTATATGGCGAAATAGCACAAACATATCGCATTTTAGAATATATTAAAATTTATCACAAAACAATGAACGTTAAAAATATCTTTAAAATAACTGGTAGATATTGTATCAATGAGAATTTTGATTATTCTATGTTAGATTCAATAAATAATATTATTTTTAAAAGAAATGAAGAGGTGGAAGATCGCTTATATTATTTTACTTGTTTTTATAAAATAAACAGAGAAAAGATAGGACTATTTTACGATACTATAAAGGAACTATTTGAAGATATTCAAAGTAATGCCTATGAATTTGAAGAATGGGAAGTTTTATTACCAAATTTGTTGTTCGGAGAGTTTGAAACAGTAGAAACATTAGGGGTTACGCAACGAATTGCGGTATGGAAGGACGAAAGTAAAATATAATATAAAAACATTATATAATATAATATAATACAATGTTTTTAATTTTTGATACCTATGCTGGATTATGTAATCAAATGTATGATATTCAGTCAGCGATCAATTTCTGTATAATTAATAATATTCAATTTTCATTTAGATATGCTTCTCTTAGAAAAAAAAAAGATTTAACAAAATGGTACAATGTAGATTTTTATCACCTGTTTGACGACAAATTTATAAAAACATATTTATATGTACCAATTGATAAATTAAAATTATCAAAAGAAAATACTTATAATTTTGATAATGATTTACGTTGCATTGAGTGGTTAAATCGTGAAAAGGCAATTTATCCGCAATTAGATCGAATTGATAAACAATATATTATTTTAAGACAATTTTGGTCAGTCTATCAAAATTTTAAAGATATACAAAATTTTTATCCTGAGTTAGAACCGTGTAATTATCTAGTAAAAATATACAATTCTATACGTGAAACATTACCTGAAAAATATAATTTAATACATTATCGGTATGAAGAGGATTTCATTCAACATTTCCAAATAAAGCACCATCCAATGTTATGCGAAATTATAAAAAATAATAATTTCAAAGATAAAACTTTACCTATTTATATCGCAGCTTATAATATTAAAAATATACCTCGTAAATTTTTTTCCAAAGATTTAAAAGAGTATAATAACATCCTATATAAAACAAACCATAATAGTGATCATTTAAACTTTGAAGAATTAGCGTTTATTGATTTTATGATCGGTAAAAATGCACAACAAATAATTGGTCATAGTAAATCATCTTTTTCGGTTATTTTAAATTCTTCACATAATACCAATAATTATTACATTTAATGCCACATATACATCAAAACGGATGTTATAAGACTTTGTGTTCGGGTCATTAATTGAAATGCCGGTTCTCTGTTATAAATAAAATGTGTTTCATAAACTGATTCGAAATATTGATTATGTTTTTTTAAATATTCAACTCCTTCTTTATTTGATAATATTTCATTTGTTAGGTTTTCAACCTCACTAGCGGTACATTTAAGGTTATAGTTATCGTTCCACCATTTAAGAAGTCTATCGCATTTATGTTTAATATGAAAATGGTCGTTATAAATTTTGGTTTTAATGTCCTGAGGTAGGTTATATACGATATCTTTATTCAACGTATTCATTAATTGTTTTATATTTATATAATATAAAACAATTTAGATTTCAATTTTATTATATTAAAACATCAGATACAATACCGTCAATATTATAATGTTTTATAAACATTAATGTATCTATATTTTTAATTGTATAGATAAATACCATAATATGTTTATTTTTTAAATATTGTATAGAATTATTATTTAACATAGTCCATTCAAAAGAAACAAACTCCAAATCATATGATTTAACAATGGTTGATAATATATCTATTGTATAGTTATTGTCTGTTATAAGCCCAAGTTTGTAATATCTATTTCTTGTATTTAATATTTCAATATGATTTATATTAAAACTACCTATCCATATATTTTTCGTATCAATATTCAGTTGAACGAAAAAGGTGTGTAATCTGTATGCGATATTATCCGACCCTTTCAAATCTAAATAAAATTTAACATTTTTATAATCAACCGATTTAAATATATCTGAAAATAATAACAAATCAGGAATATCTTTTTTTAATTCATTGTATGAATATGTATCAATGGGTTTATTTTTATAATATGTATCATGATAAACAATAATATTATCATTTTTATCTAATTGAATATCTATCTCAATCATATCAAAATCATTACATATAGCATCTTTTATAGAATTAATTGTGTTACTTGTGTGATTATTACAATATCCACGATGCGCTATTTTAAGCGGCATATAGTGTATACAATTTGCATATACTATATTAATTACAAAAATTATATAGCTACCACCGTCTTTAAATGATCACAAACCTTTTGTTTTTCACGTTTTTCCGGTTCAGATATACTCATATTTAAATATTTTGAAATAATTATGTTTGAATTTAATAAATTATGAATCGATGTTACTGGAAACCAATTATACGCACTTCTTTTTAACATTTCATCCTCTGGAATATATATACCGCAAGTTCGTTTAGAACAAAATTCAATTGGTTCATTTTCGAGTAGATTTTCAATTAATACTGGAGACTTATCTATCTTCTTAACACCAATGTATATACCATCAATTAAATTTATATGATTTCTAGACACTTCATTGTCGAGCCATTTAGATGTATATCCAAAGAAATCCCCTTCTGAACTATAATGTGGGTTTTTATTTTTCTGTCTTAAATAATCAACCATATCTTTTATAACTGCATTTCTCTTTGGCGCGCCTATAAACATACCGTTTGCTGTAAATTTTTGAGAACGTTGATTTTTAATAATACTAGCATCGTGATTAGGTTTTTCCAATACGAATGGTTTATCGTTAGCTATATGCTTTGCGTATAAAGGTGCTAAATTTCTCATACATACAAAACTATTTGGTACTACAAATCCGCCGTAAATATATAGCAATTCAATAAGACCCTGTTCTCTGTAATAATGCCTTTGGGGCTCTGGTAATTTGGAAACATTTGTTTTCCAACCAGGTATTAATTGACTAAATGAATCGTCGTCAATTAAACACACATTAAAATCATCACCACAATGATTGATTATTGACTTTATGGTTAAATGAATATAAGGTTGATTTAAATCAGTTGAACTTCTTGATCCAAAACTTTTCCATTTTCTAGAATTATATTCATATTTTGTATGTATCCATAATTTTGGTCGATTGTAACCATATAATGGACTTTCATTTAATAAATATTTTCGAATTAACTCATCTTCGCCTTTTTCTGGATTAATAGCGCTCTTAATTTTATTACCAAAAGCATTAGCTGTAATAACAATTCCTATGGTAATTAAAGTATATAATAAACTTTTTTCACTAAAGACAGACATTAAATACTATTATATATTATATAATAGTATTATTATCACCGTAAAACTAAATAATTGTTTTCTAAATGTTATCAAAATAAATAAAATAATCAATATTATATTTTGATTCATTGTATTTTATTTTAGATGTAAACATAGTATCGTTGCTTTTACATATCTGACGAATAATATTAACAAATGAATTGTAATGAAATTTTCTTGTAATGTAAAATTTTTTTGAATCTTGATAATATGATTCGATTTCATTTAAAAAATCTATTTGATAATTAAAATATAATATTTTTTTGAACGCGTTATTGTCTATTAAATAATATTTGTCTGTTTTTAAACAAATTTTTTCTAATAACTCAAATAAAATATTTATAGGAACGTTCTTTTTAAAAATCTGTTTTAACATTGTTTATGTATTAAACAAAGAAATTATATATTATTGAGATTTATATATATATCATATGTAAACAATACTAACTCAATCGTATCTTCGTGTAAATTATGAAAATATGTAATGTATTTACATATAATAGGTAATAAATTATATTGTTGTTGTTCGTTCAATAAATTAGTATTTTTTATAAATGTATAAAACATGTCTAAAATATCAATGACCGAGTATCCGTGGTCGTGTATATTGTATAAAATAGTTACTGCCTCTTCAATATCATCATTTTTTAATAATCCAAAATATTTTTCGAAATCACGATATGATATATTTGATATTATTTTTTTACACCTTTCTAGTGTAAATTCATCTTTAAAATTAGATAAAATACTAATTTTTTCTAAATGTGATATTATTTCACGAATAGAATGTTTTGAAAATGATAATATATATTTTTGAGCATCTTCTGTTATATTTAACTGCTCCTCGTGTATAATATGTTTCATAATATTCTCTATAATTGCATTATCTGGTGATTGTAATTTTAAAATATGTAATCGTGATTGTATACTTTCTATTACTTTATGCACATTCGAACATACTGATATAAAATGAATATTAGCCTTATATTTATCTATATGATTTCTAAAAACTTGCTGACATTGTTCATTTATTAAATCTAAATCATCTACAATAATCAATTTTTTTTTCCCATAAATAGAACACTTCGATTGACTAAACGTTTTCATTTCATTTCTATAATAATTGATTCCCTGTTCTTTCAAACTATTGATGTACATAATATTATTTTCAGGTAGAGGTTGATGTTTAGATAAGTTATAATACTCCCGTATTAATGCATATAATATAGACGTTTTACCAGAATTGCCTGCACCATTAATTAAGATATTTAGTTCATCTATCGTAATGAGTGATTTTAAAACTGAGATTAACGTATCGTTTCCTTGAAAATCATTTATAAAATATGGTTTGTATTTTGAAATAAATTGCATTTTGTTTATATCTGTTTCATTTTTTTTTGATATGAAAAAATTCTCCATTATTAAAAATATCTTTCAATTTACATTTATGTTTCTTTTTTATGAATATATAAATACGGTTAAATCAAAAGATAAATACATAAAAATATATTATTAAATGTCTTACTATAAGATTTTAGAGATAAATAATAACGCAGATAGTGACGAAATAAAGCGTGCATTTAGACGCAAAAGCATGTTATATCATCCAGATAGACCCAATGGAAATGTAGAAAAATTTAAAGCAATTAATTCTGCTTATGAAACATTGAGTGATTCTGGTAAAAGACGTCATTACGATATGGAACAACAATTGCAAAATAATCCTTTCAAAATGTTTGGTGGTATGGGTGATATGGGTGGTATGGGTGGTATGCCGTTTATGAATATGCAATCAAACGTAGAACCAAATGATGTAAATGAATTATTCTCAGCATTATTCGGAAACGCATTTCAGAATAGTGATATGGGACCAAATATGCGTCTTTTCACAGGGGGGAACGATATATCAATTGAAGAATTATTTAGTAAAAGTCCGTTGAATAACCAAAATATAAAACCAGAACCGATAATTATACCCGTATCAATATCTTTAGAGCAATCGTATATTGGATGTTCAATACCTATTAAAATAAATAGATGGTTAATGATATCGGATACAAAGATAAACGAAGAAGAAACAGTTTATGTCGATGTATATGAAGGTATCGATAACAACGAAATTATTTTACTAAAAGATAGAGGAAACATCTCTGAAAATCAAATAAAGGGCGATGTTAAAATAGTTATTTCAATAGAAAATAAAACGTTGTTTGAACGAGATGGATTGGACCTTATTTATAGAAAAAAACTATTATTAAAAGAAGCATTGTGTGGTTTTTCATTTGATATAGACCATTTAAACAATAAAAAATTAGCGTTCAACAATAAAAATAATTCAACTATTATTAAGCCCAATTATCGTAAAAAAATTGCGAATATGGGTATGAAAAGAAATAATAAAATCGGCTCATTGTTCGTTTTATTTGAAATAGATTTTCCAGATAAATTGGAAAATAGTCAATTGGAACAAATTGGTGAAATATTATAATTGTTTAGTTAAATATAATTAATTAAACAATTCTTACTTATGCTGAAATTCTTTTTGTGGGAATGTTAACATCGACTAAGTAAATGGAATTTTCGGTAGCAATAATATATTCAGTACCCGTTTTGTAAATTTTAACAATAGGACTTGTATATTCTTCTTCACTTTTTACTAAAAGTTTCTCTTGATTTTCTTTGACCCCGATTAAAACCGTTTTATCTAAAGATTCATTCCAGTAATCTAACATTATCGGCTTATCGTCAACAATAGCCAATTTTGTTGCGTGTTGTAAAGTTTTTTGATCAGGTAATCTGTATTCTTGTTTAGTGGTTTCGGATGCTGCTTCAACTAATGCGCTCATAATTATAAACTATTTATGTAATTTTATTTAAATATTTATACGCAAAAATATTATTTTATATTTTTACTAAATATATATTTATATATATATTGGACAATGTCTCTAACAAAGTACGATGAAGAAATTATTAATAACTATAATAAATATCTCTTGGAATATTTCAATAAGACTGATAATTTAAGTAATATAACTAATAGTAAGAATAGAGATTTAATAATAATTAAAGGATTTAATACTTTTTTACACGTCTTATCTATCTTATATACGGTAAAAATGAATGATGACCAAATCAGTTCTTATTTAGAAAAATGTCCATTATTATTTATTGAATATACTGAACAGGTTTATCTAAAAAAAACAGATATAACACATACGCCGACAATGTTTGTATACAATGTTCTTCTTGGAAATATAAATATGCAAGACTATAATTGTGATAATAACAATACGTTTATGAAAAAATTTATGAAATGGTCGCAAATCATATATTTTTGGGAAAATAAAAATCTTACACTTGATAATCGTAAATATTTCTCTAAAAATTATCTACAACCGTATTTACTATTATTTACACAAGAATCGTTTTTTTCATTATATTCCATTTTTGAAAACTTACAAAGTAGTTTATTAAACCACGTAAATATTTTCGAAAAATATTCTTATTTACTTACAAGCTTTTTAAAATATTTTCAAAAAAAAAATACTTTCGTTATATCTAATAATATGAAAACAATACATTTTGATAAATTTATGCGGGAAAAAGATAAATATGATGAAAAAATAAATAATATTACTAACTTAAAAGACATGGATGAACTAATTCAATGGATATTTTCTAATTAAGATCCGTTTTACGAGGTATATTGCTTAATATATTATTATAGTTTTCGGATGATACTATAATTGTTTTTTTTCTTACCTTTTCCTGTTTAGGTTTTTGTACTACTTTTTCATAGGGTGCGCATATGGCAGAATATTCTGTCTGAAGAACATTTTTTATAAATGTAAATACAAATCGTAAAATTTTTTCGGTACAATTACCAACAATTAAACAACTTCCAGTTCTAAATATCATAAATGAGACCTCGGTATATTTTACGGTATCACTAAGCTCTGATAATTTTTTTGAATAGTCGTCTTTTGTTACGACTCCTGTCTGAATACTATCATCTTTTATTTCATTATTGTAGTAAAATTTACTTTTAACTCCCGGGTAACTACACGGGTCAAACGCAGATTCTATATTATATTTATTTCGTAAAATTGAATATAATCTATCTCTATTAATGTAAAATCCACAATTAAAATTAGAGTTAATAAGTACATTACTTTCAGGACAATTTTTTGAAAATTCTATTTGTACACCTATAATTGGTGAGAGAATATTCAATATCATTTCTTTTGCTTTACATAATAATTCCTCATTTAGAATACCCGGTATTTCCATTTTTCCAGTATTAAATATTTTGGCGTGTATCTCATGGTAATTATTATTATATATAAATCTTAAAATAATAGCAAAACAATTATAAAATGCGTTTTTTACTTTTCCTCTACAATTCATAATATCACGTTTAGACATACCGACTGTAATTTTTCTCTCATCTTTAAACTTATTACGTCTTGCATTTGGATTATCAATGCATTTAATAATATGTTCTGTGTAATAATTTAACTCTGGTAATTTGTTTTTATACTCAGTATACTCCTCTTTGGTATGTGAAATAATTTTCATTTGTTTTTTTATAATACCACATACTGGTTTCCAATATTCAATTATTGGTATTTTCCAGAATACATTATTTATATCAATCGATTGATTAAGATACAGTACCTTAGTTGTTGTCGAAATATATAATTCATCACATTTAGGTAAAATTGTTTCTGTATCATTTTCATCCAATTTACTCTCAATTGGTGTGGGTTTTGTATTAGTTTCACCTCTACGATTAGCATTTATGTAACATTCCCATTCTGCATCTATTGATAATTCCATATTTCTTTAATATCAGTTTTATAAAATTCTTTATGTTGTTTCAATTTTATTGTTTACTTTTGATTTTTTTTCTCTAATTATTCTAATTAGAAATAATATGCTAAGACAACAGTTATCTAACCACCATTTTGAAAAAAATGCTGAAAAAAAAATTAAACTACCTAATAAAAATACACTTGATGAACAAAAAACACACACTATTAAAAGTTGCTTAAATGATAACCTAGGTAAAATATGTAATTTTAGTGGTGATTCTATATCTTCCAGCCCGCCAGATGGCCATTTTATGCACAATTTAAAGATGCGTATGGAGAAGGCATAATTGATATTTCTTTCATATTTTCAATTAAATACGTCACAACATCGTCCATATCTGCATTTACACTATGAATTGTTTTTTTTATTACACCAATTAGATATGGAGTTATTTTTACTAATTTAAATCGAATAATATGATTTAAATAACATTGTATTAAATGCTTTTTGTCTATATTATAGTGACTGCTTATAGTATATAGTTTATTAATAATATCAATTTGTTTTGTTTTTTCATAAAACATGTTGTGTAGTTCATTTAATACTGCTGGATTTAAAATATTTTTATTCCATTCATTTAAATCAAAATTTTGATTTAATTGTAAAAAATTTATCATACTTCGTATATCAGATTTATACATAGTTTGAATAGTATAAATATCGTCTTTTGATATTTTAATTTCTTCTTTTTTTACTATTGTTTCGATAAATTGTGTAATATCTTTTTGAGGCAACTGATTAAACCGAACGCTTATAAATTCATTTTTTAATGGCTCATCAATTTTACTTATATAATTACAAATTAAACAAAATCTTACATTAGTAGTGCTTGTTTGAAGCAGATATTTTAATGCTTGTTGTGCGTTTTTAGTCATATAATCAACTTCATCTAAAATAACAAATTTAAACCCAGTTTCAAATAAATTTTTTGATTTTACAAATGAATAGATTTGGTTTCTTATAATGTCTATACCTCTTTCATCTGATGCATTTAAATGAATAACGTTGCCTTTATTTATCTTTCCGTATGTTCTCTGATATTGCTGGATTAAGTTAATAATAGTCGTTGTTTTACCAGTCCCGGGAGGTCCATAGAACAATAAATTTGGAAATTCATTTTTTTGTATTATTTTTTCAAATAATTCTCGATTTACTGGATCAAGTACAATATTTTCAAAATGCGTAGGACGATATTTTTCAACCCACGGTATATTATTTTTTTTTTCTTCAGCCATTTTTATTTTAATAAATGTAATTTATCTATTATATTGTTTTAGCGATAACTATAAAATTGATTTGACGAATATACTAATTTAAACGACACAACTAAACGTTTATAATGGGTCAAATTTGTTGCTCATCATGCATTATTGCATATCACGGTCTAGATATCACCGAGGATATATCAATTCAATTAAAAGATATGATATACAAAATATCATGGGGAAAAACCCTCTATGATAGACTATTGATAAAATTAAATGATGAAACGAAAAAAAAAATAGCAGTAAATATAGCGAAATATGTTAAAAGTAATAATATAAATGCTGAAAATTTAAACGGATTTGTTACAAATTATATCGCAATAAATATTGCTGGTTTCATATTTCATAAGTTTATTTGGGATGTAATCTATCCACACGAACTAGAAAAAGATCCTGGTTTTCAATATCCTGTATATATTCCAATGGAACAAGACTACAAAGATATATTTACAAATAAGGTTGTAGATGATTATATTGATAATGCATTTATTACAGAAAATCGATTTGTTCATTTTGTAGAACAATTTAAAAAACAACGTAAACTAGAAGAATATACAATAGAATATCCCTTAGGAAAAGAAGTATTCGAGAAAAACATTGAAAAACATCTATGTAATGTGATCGATGAAATTCTGAATAATGAAGACGACAACGGATTTAATTATAATGAATATATGGATATTATGCTGAAAAAAGAAACAATATATAATACACATTTGCAAGCCAATATATAATTGAATAGTAGTCTTAAGAATATGAATATTTTTATAGTGGTATTTTTTTATCGGAAATATTATAAAATTGATTTCGTAAAAATTTAAAGTTAAACT